>Ga0099850_1000234_pt1 | contig 24240 bp, 34 predicted proteins | sample CB_VirMetaG_5_FD_79182 | JGI IMG/M metagenome (GOLD analysis project Ga0099850, IMG submission 79182) | Freshwater to marine saline gradient viral communities from Chesapeake Bay - CB_1508_1D Viral MetaG | ecosystem: Environmental > Aquatic > Marine > Coastal | place: USA: Chesapeake Bay... | reverse complement strand
CCAGGACTTTCTCCTTGGTGATGTTACGGCTGTTAGCGGTACCGATGGTTTGATCGGCAATACGCTCACGGCTGTCCTTAGTACCAGGGGTACCCCAGAACTTATAGCGGTCTAACTGGACGGTTTGACCAGGCTGACGAGTGAAGTCGTGGACGACACGTGCTAGCATGTTCTCCATGCAGCTCCCTAGGTTTCTCATCCCTAGGGCACTGACTATATCTTGCTCCCAAAAATGACACTTTCTCAAGAAACAGTTGAAAACTTTGCTTCTCGTATGTCAGATGTAGATGCGTCCAAAGAATTAGGAGTCTGTATGGTCACATTCTACAAAGCTAGAAAGTTGTTTGGCATTCCCTCGTACTTCGAGGCAACCGGAAAACGTAAAACCAAAACAGGAAAAATTTACTCGTTTATGGAATACAACGACCGATATTTTCAGTCAATTGATTCTCCTGATAAGGCATACTTTTTAGGCTTGCTTGCTTCGGATGGGAACATAAGTCCTCGTTTAACAGCTGCACGTATTGCATTAAAAGCAGATGATGCAGATATCCTTGAAAAATTTAGATCTTTCTTGGGGGCAGGCGCACCTGCTTTGAAAGATAAGGTTCCAACGCTTAAAGGAATTAAAGGTAATCCCCAAAAGATTTTGGTGCTTAGCAGAAAAGTTTTAGTAAATGATTTGATGAAATTAGGTATAACTCCTAACAAATCACATACTCTAAAAATTAACTGCGATCTCAAGGACTTTAAAAAGGACTTTATCAGGGGCGTCTGGGACGGAGATGGATCAGTAACAGAACGAAGGTTTAAAGTAACCACTGCCTCTGAATGTTTTGCCTTTCAGCTTCAAGGCTGGATAGAAGAAATAAGCGGGGTTATTCTTCCTGTTAAATCAGAAGTAACCAAAAACGATAAAAACTTGTTCCATCTTCCTGGTTACATTCGAGACGCAAATGCAATACATGCAATTTACGGAGATTCCAACCTTTATATCGAACGTAAGTTTAAAAACTATGTTCGTTATTGGGAGCCCCGGCGCTAATGGGTTTCATAATCCGTTCTGGATTGTATACCCTAGTCGATGAACCTTCTTCTTATTCCTAAGAAGCTTGGCTGCTGATTGCCCCATGAGCTTGATCTTTTTAACCATTCACGCTTACTGTTACCAGTTACGTTGTAGGGACCAAACCTTAAGGTGAAGGGTTTCCAGCAATTCACCGGGTGTTCACTTTTTGATTACTCAAAAAGGCGGCTGTCAATCAACCGGTTCCACGGCCATTTCCGCGATGTATGCGGGGTGAGGGCGGTATAGCTCTGCCCCTAAAATCTTAGGGAAATCATTGTCAATAAACACTTAGATTATCCTCCAGTGTCAGTGTTTTTATCGGGTGAAAGATAAAGACACGTGTGTCTTATCTAACACAAATTTTAGCAGGTAGTGAACTTATGTGTTACACGTACTGCATAGTTGTCATACCAAGACCTCTTGGGTTTTGGGAGACATAGGGCGATTCCGGATCAATGGCACCACCTTGCTGGAAGCCTGGTACACCCATGGCGCCAATACCTGCTCCTAATGCAAGGCCGCCTGCGCCTGCGGCTGCCGCAGAGGCAGGAACTAAGCCAGCCGCAAAAGCAGGGTTAGCAGCAGAGGCAAGATTTGCAGGTAAAGCCAATAAACCTGTACGTGCAATATTACCAACGGTTTGAGGTGAATATAAAGTAGCAGCTTGACCGCGACTCATGTATTCAGGACTGTTGACAATTCCTTGCTCAATACGTTGCCTTGCAGAACGTTTAGTTTTGCCTAAAGGTCTTTCCAAACCTTTCTCAACAAGATTGGGAAGAACGTCGGCATACTTACCTGCTAGTGCGGTCGCACCACGGAGACCGCCATATGCACCAAGGCCACCAAGACCTGCCGCAAGTGCAGCCGAACCCGGATTTTCACCTTGAGAAAGGGCGTACCCGCCTATAGCTAAGCCAGCCGCAGCAGGTACACCGTATTTAAGAGCGCCACGCATGGCATTACTCCATTACAAACAGTTTGTTTGCAACGACTTGAGGTTGAGCTTGGTTCAAGATGCGCCAGGCTTGACTGGGATCCACATCCATCTGTTGCTTGAAGCTGCCCCAGAAGTTTTCAGGCTGCTGAGGAGCAGCGGCAGCAGGAGGAGCAGGGAACTGACCTAATACCCGCTGAACAGGAGTGGTGGGATAACCGAAGGTGCCAAGTTCAGCCTCATTCTCATACACAGGATACGGACCTTCTGGACCGAAGAACTTCAGCGTGTAATCACTGAGAACATCGGGATTGGTCAGAATCTCGTTATACGCAAGGTTCTCCTGGTGCTCGTTAACCGAAAATTCGGCATAACGATCGAGAACTTCTTGTGCTTTATGGCCCCAAGCGACGGCGCTATCCAGCATATTTTCAAGCTGGAGGGCATAGTTGTTGAGTATTGCAGGGGAGTTCCAGCCGTACGCGTCAATTACGTTTCGACTTTCCTCGTTTAGATGCAGGTAATCGGCGATTGCGCTCTGCACTTCCATCCGCAGCTCGTTGGCTACTCCCGGAGAGGATGCCGCTAAGGAGATTAGGGAAGAGCTGGGCGAGTAAGCCTGGTTGGGTGACCAGGTCTGCGGAGCCAATTGTTGCGTAGCTGGGTTGCTGTACAGCTGGCCGTAATTGGCTGGAGCGTACTGCGTCGTCTGTGATGGTTGACCCTGGAACGGGGATTGAACTGGACTGCTCAACAGGTTCACTACCTTGTTGAACGCCGATTCCCATGGATTGCTCGCCGCCTCCGGTTGGGATTGGGGGGCGTACTGAATAGGGGCTGATTGGTAGCTGAGGGCCGCCTGAGGCACCGCTTGGGGGTAGCTGGTACCCACCTGATATTGGACTGGACTGCCCACTGGAGCTTGGGGTGCCGGAGCTGCTGCCGGAACCACGTAATTGCTTGGAGCCACCGCCACTGGTGCTTGGCTCGTCTGTGGGATCGATTGGACGGTAGCGTCCTGCATAACTCATCTCCTTTTGTAGAGCTTCTAAAGTTCGATACAGATATGGAGTTAGATCCAATCTTGGGTCCGCAGCCATCGGAAGATCCGGTGCTTGCGGGTGGGGAGTCTGCATCATGCCCCCCACTAACCTGGCGAACTGAGAGTAAGCACCCTGTAATTCGTTCACCATCCTGAAAGGGAACCCAGATAACATCTCGGCCCGTTCCTCATCCGTCTTAGACGGGAAGAGGTATTTCAATGCTTCAATGCTATCAACACCTAATTCTTGCAGATTTCGTACCACGATTGAGTTATTGAGAATATCTTGGGTTGAATCTTCGTAAACAGGACCCATCCAACGCCACAAAATAGTGACATCACCATCTGGAATAAGACCAATAACCTTGGGTGGAATTTGTTGTGTCTCCACGCAAGCCATCATCAATCGTTTGAGCATGTCATTGTATTGCTTCATCGCGTCTTCATAGGCAGCTTCTTCTTCCGGTGAAGCCTCATCTGGTAGATCTACGGGCTTCTCAAGTCCTGCTGCCATTGCAAGTGTAGTCTTGAACAATTGTTCTTCTTGATAAATAATTAGTTCAAGACAACGACAGATGCCGTGGGTGTAAATGGCATTTGCTTTTTTCTTCGATGTCGCGGCAACGCGGCCAAAGAGAGATTTGTATTCAGTTGCGGTAACACCAGCAGAGATGGAAAGCTCATCAACGCCACCAAGAGCAGTGCGAATTTCTTCACGATACTGACGTGCAAAAGCATTTTGGTCGCCAGTGATGGCGTCTGGAACAATGTAGCCAACACGGTCGTTTGGTTCTAAATTTGCAATGACACGTGGTACACGGATCTGACCGTCCATGCCACGACTGACTGGATCAGATTTAAACATCGACCTACTCATCGGTGATGGGCTTGTGAATCCAGAGTTTGCTGCGATTGATGGACGCTGAATTGTGGTGTCACCACCGGCTTCCATCAGGTCTGTCTTGGGACGAGAAGACAATAATGTTGGGTTACCAAAGAATGTAATGTTCTTGCGCATGGTGCGCATCAAGTCATCATGCGTGCAGATGTGATTAGCAAGGGCATCAAACTCACCAGTACCTTCATTTGAAAACCCTTGAGTATTGTTAATGATCTCAACGCATGGAATAAAACCAAGGCTATTTTTTAACTGCTTGGTATTACCCGTAAGCGCATAAGTTGGCATGTCAAAATTTAATTCAGAATCTGAATGCGTCTCTTCGATTTCTTTTGCTTTAATTGCCAAGCGAATGTAACGTTTGGCTCCAGGACTATAGCTACTTTGATTGCCTGTAATATTTGTTGTATTAATTTGATCGCCAAAACCATTACCTTTACGCACCTTGTAGCTATAGATGATTACAACCTCATCCAGCTCGCCATCAACGTTGTAATAGGCACGATATTCATGCGCACGAAAGTAGTAAAGCCTATAGCTTTGTTTCGTGGGACGGATGTAAAAAAGACCTTTGCCATCACACAAAAAATACTCCCAGATCGAATCTAGGCGTGTATCCATTTTGTTGTACTTGAGCACACGGTCGATAAAGTCCTTGCGTTGTGCACCGAAGTTGTCTTGAGATGGAAAGAACTCAACTCCTTGGCGAATGCCAAAAAGTTTCATCTGAGCAATATGCGACGCAACAATGCCCGTATCGACAACAATATCGCTGTCCTTATCCAGGTAAGCGTTAATAATCTCTTGTAAACGGGCTTTAGCGTCGGCCATTATCTATTACCTTGTTGTTTAAATACTAGCAGGTTTTAAAAAGGACGCTGTTGCATAGGGTAAGTTACAAACTGATTGGGACCTACTTGCATCTGGTCAGCCCCACGCATACGCATACGCTGTTCCTTTTAACGATCAATCCACTTATTCTACTCTTCTATAACTTCGTAACCAGCTGCGTCATTCACCTTGGAAATAACGATGCCAGTACCACGTACATCCCAATTCAAAACATCGCCTTCTTCCCAGCCAAGCTCTTCGGTTACTTCATCAGGAAAAACAATGTACTGATATCCGTTCTCGTCCTCTTGGACTTCTAAGATGTAACTCATTTCGCGTCGAGAAGCTTTTCGACCAGTTTATCAAGCTTAGCGTTGATCTGCGTAAAGTTTTCATGCATCTGTTGAATTTCTCTTAAGAAATCAACCTTGAGCACGTATTCAAGCGGCAAACGTTTCAGGTCGTCTTCCAAAACATCAATCCTTCTTTTCTGGGATCCAATGTAATCAAAAGCCCTTATAATGCGATCATTTTGTTGGGCCATAATTTTGTTGGCTACCCAGCCACCACCTGTCACAGCGGATACAACAGCTGTTACAGCAATGGCAATATATTCCGGACCCACGACCTGAATTGGCTTTTTTCTAATTCTAAAGGCTAGTAATCAACCTGTAGTTTTCCTTTGCGCATCAAACCGTTAATGACCCAAACCAAGCTATCGACGCAATCGTCGTGACTGCTAATACCAAAGTTCGTCAGCTCTTCGAACATTGCCGTGAAGTTACGGAATCGATTGAAAATTATCTTACGATCTTCAAAAAGACCCATGCAACCACGGAAACGCGCAAGTTTATCGGCGCGGAATCCTTTGACTGCGTGCCAATTTAAGTTATAAAGATTTTCATTGTTTAAACAAACACGCTTGAAGTCTGATTCAAGAGAAGCCTGGTATTGCACAGCTTCTGAATAAATATCGCATGTGGAGTAGGTCGGATAGTAATTTCCGTTTTCGTCACGTCCCACGATAGACCAATCATTAAGAAGTTCTTTAAGGGCATCCAGCTTTTCAAGGTTGCCCATGACACGCAACCGGCGGTAATCAATCACGTGAATCTGATCGCCAATTCGACCGGCAAGCGTCATTACCGTGTAATCATTCTTTTCTTTTGTACCAGCAGATAGGTCGACTCCCACAGCAATCGTATCGAACTCAGTGGCGATCTCGGCTTTTATAATAAGCTCTGGTGCCAAGGACAGTTCATTCTGTCTGATCACCTGATTCATGTACTGGAACGAGAAGGCAATAGGTGCTTGCCTCTTCTTTTCTTTCAGGTAATCCAGTGACCACATCTCAGGCCAATACGAGACTTCGTCCCCTGTTTTAGGGTCGTTCAAGATGGCGGACAACACAATTTGAATCCAGTTGTTTTGTGGGTTGAATGTTGTGGAGTGAATATCGTCATGTCTGAAGCGCGTACCAAGACAGATGGCACGTCCACCCTCAAACATTGTTGGTGCAATCACCGCATTCCAGTTCTCCTGCATCTGTTTACGGATGTCAGGGTTAGAAATATCTGCAGCTGACTTGATCGCGTCATCAATTATGCAATTCAAAACATTTAAACCATTAGCGATAAAGTTGTGGTCTAAATGCTCTACTTCTAGGTCATAGACGAACTCCTCTCTTTCGCTAAGAAACTCAACTCTGGAAACGGGCTCGGGCGACCAGCCTTGTCCGTTACCTGATGATGCGCCACATGACACTGGCGACATAATGTAATCAAATTTTGCGGGATATTGTTTGTCTTTTTGTGGTCGATATGATGTACGCAAAGATTTGTCCTGGACGTTCCGTTGCTTAATAACAACTTCCGCTCCTTTGTATTGCATCCAACGCAAGTAAAATTGTCCCTTTCCAAAATCAACGGTCTCATTTCCTGAAAATCGTTGGAACTGCAGCCGTGTTGGTAATTGCTGTTCCCAGTCTTTTTCATTCGCCGTGAATGAAGGTGATTCGCACACTCCCGCGAGCAACAAGTTGTTTTGTGACTGACTGGTCGAAATAATGCTTGACAAACTGGACAAGATTTTTCCTGAAGCTTTCGTGATGCTGCTCCAGTACACTGATGGCTGCAACAAATCACTAATGGATTTTTTGAAAGACGTTGGGATAAGCGATTTGAGGTTACGCAAAACTGTTGGCCACACTGCGGACAAGTTGGCCTTACCTGAAAAGCCTGTGTTGTACGAAAACAAGCCTCGCAGATACGTTGTGTTTTTTTCTTTGGCCCCCCGCAGGAAAGACAGTTCTTTATCTTGTCTCCTGTTGGATGCTCTGACAAGGACATCCCCTGCACTAAGATCTCCCGCCCTCTTTTGTTTTCCGTCTTGCGTAACGAAAGGGTGCTCGGGAGTTGCTGAAATACGATTTCCAGAGGCTGTTGTAATGTCAACAATGCCTTTGGTAAAACGCCTTGTAACTGCCCCCACGTTGCTCCAATCAATTTGATTTGTTTCTGAGTTTCTAACAGCAATTTGGTATTGGTCTGGATCTTCATAAATAGCTTTAATTGGCACTTGACCAACGTTGGTCGTAACTAGTGTATCACCTGTCAAGCACAAGTGCGAGCGCTTAGAAGTCACGGAGCCCTTGAGGCCAGCAGCGCAGAGTGTGAATTGTTCTTCACCAGTGGTGTCAATACCTGCAAACCTGTGATCAATAGACCAATACTCATTGCTGGTAACGTTCTTGAGTAGCCGTACCTTTGGAAAAACTTCTTGGTAGCGCTTGCTTTCAATGATTCGTTTAATCGTTGCAGACTTAGATCGAGCAATATCGACTGTGTAGGAAAGATAAAGAATTTGTAGCGGCATTTTTGCCATGGTGTGAACACCAATAGCCCATGCCGTAAACAACCCAAGGACGGTACTTTTGGCGGAGCCCCTCGGCGCCAAGAGATCAACATTTGGACCGGCAATCTTTATCAAACAATTACTATCATTGCCGGTAACAAACTGTCTATGCCATTCTTTGTGGTGAGCGGCTGGTGGTTTATCTGCTACATACTCACAAAAGAACCCAAAATCTTCCCGTGCTTTCTCCAGGGATTCAAGATTTCGTGGAACTCGAATTTGTTGCCTGCGTGCAGCAGCCTGTGCGTTACGTCGGTAAGCAAGGTGTTGATAAGCAGGCATCTTATGCAGTAATCAGCGTATTACTGAATACTACCTTATTTTCCCTCGTTGTTGCCTTTCTTCTTCTGTTCCTTGTACTTGCGAGCTTTCTCCAAAGCGGCCTTCCTCTTCTCGTTGTCCGACATCTCGCTGCCGTCCTTGTTCTTGGCCTCTTTCTTCTTGAAGTGCTCCAGTAGTTCTGGAGGCATCTTGTTCTTGCTCATTGGCTTTCTTTTCCATTAAGGCATTCATCACTTCTTGCCCTTGAGAAACCTTTTGGGCAATTGGTGTTGGACGACGCACACCAGCATGCTGCTCGCGATTCTTCTGTAGTTTACGTACTACATCAGCCATGCGGCCAGCAATATTTTCACCAAAAACTGGTGGCTGCGGCGATGGTTTTTCCATGAAACAAGTCTAAATTAATTATTCTTCAAGTTGCATGTGAGACCATACACTCATCGAAGCCTCTTCCAGGGGCATTTCAATAGGATCATCCTTAAAGATAGTAAGGAGTTCACGAATAGCGCGATCCGCACCCGCCATTAACAGGCCCTTGCGATCTTTATTAGAAGTAAACAGCTCTACTTGTGCAATAGTCCCACGTAATTCTTTTTGCATACCAGCGATACGCGCAACTCCTGCATCACGCTTGACAATGCCGTTATCTACGTCTTCACGGAGTTTACGGATATCCTCCTGCATCTCATCGATTTCGTACAAAAGTACTTTCCTGTGATCAGGTTTTGGATAGTACTTTTGTAGCCAGTAATCACATCCAGCGATACCTCCGTTATATCCAAGAAAACGTGCATATAAATAGCATTCAATCACCGAAAAAGTTTCGGCGCAAAAAGCTCTGAACGCATTCTCGGTAGGTGAGTCAAGATTATCGACCCATTGGTCGAATACCTCAATATCGATATGCTCTTTGGGATTGCGCGTAATCTCGAGCTTCGTCTTCTTGACCGAACTGCTGGGCTTGTGCTGCAGACTTACGCTGTTCTTCACCGGTCTTTCCGATTGAGGCACGTTCTTGCTCACCTGCTTCCTTCATTTTTTCCTTGGACGAACCAACAGATACATCCTGGAAGATTTTAACAGCAGACGCTGCCTTACGTGCTTTGTCCTCATCAAACAAAAGATCGTAAGGATCAGGGTTTGCTGGGCTTTTACTTTCGTCCCAATAGGCTTCAAAGTCAGCCATTAACGCACTTCCTCTTTGTTATCTGCCTTAAAAACATCTTCTTCTTTTTGTCCAGAAGAAGATTGTTTATCCTGTTCTAATTTGTTTTTGGCGTAGCGGTAAGCAACGTCAGCAGCCTGGCGGTAACGATTAAGTTCAGAAACGGTATCTGTCTCTTTCATTACAACCAGGCTTTATATAGATCAGAAGTTACCCATCATGCTGGCAAGGCCTCCAGCAAAGGTGTCCCGTTGACGTGCACGGTTAGCTTGTGCAGCCTGACGCAATTTGGAACCTTCAAGACGGCTGATCAGGGTCTCAAAATCCTGAAGCTCGGCATCAGACATACCACCGCCGTACTTGCGGGTGGTGATCTCATCTGCCAATGCTTGGGCTTCTGCTTCACTCATGCCCTCGGACATGAGCTGTTCTTTAGTAGCACGGAATTTACTCTGGTCGCCAGCGCGTTTGCCGCTAGAGACGTTAGTAGTTGCAGCGAGATTGTAAGCCATGTTTAAAAGATTAAATCTAAAGTTATTTTAGTATGTTTTACCTAGAAATTAAACATACTGGTAATGCTGCGCATCATGTCAGCACCACGTTCAATTCTAGTAACGTTTTCCAATCCAGCGTTAACAATTTTTTGTAGATCAATTTTGCCTTTGGCTTCTGCTTGTACCACAGGAATGCGATTATCAATTTCATACTTAAGACGTTCTGTCTCGGCTGCTTGCCGAACATTTTCCATTGCTTTCTGTGCGTCCCAGCCGTAGTTAGAGATCTGAGAACGCGTTTGTAGTTCAGCGGCTGTTTGTGCAGCCTCGAACTCAGGAAGAGTGTAACTTGTCGTTGGTGCTGCGTACGCTTGCGCTTTAGGCCCAACTGCAACCCCTGCGCCTTGAACCCTATTGATCTCAGCTTGAATTTCGCGCATGCTGCGACCTGCAGCAAGGGCTCGATCAATATCAGCTTGGCCAATGCCAGGTGCTGATCCAGGTGTATCTAGCCAGGACATATTAAAACCTTTTTTTATAGTTTAATTTAGCCAAGCATTGCATTAACTAGATTCGTGACGTTACCTGGATTAAATTGAAAACGTCCTCTGTCTAGCGTGCCATCAGGCCGTGTTGATATAGGGCCATACGTGCGCTCCCAATCAAGATCAGCTTCGCTCCTAACGGCACCAGGATTTGCAGACAGTATACGAGTGTTCAATAAAGATTGAAAAGAGCTGGGATCTTTAGCCCCCATTGCCTTAGCATAGCGGGTCGTATCTGCCCACTCAGCATCTGTCATAGGACGGCTTAACAGATCCTGGAAAGAAACCTCAGCAATTGGTTTATATGCCTCATAATTAACATCAGCTGCACTGTATTTACCAATTAGTGCATCCGGACGAAAGTTTGTATACCCTCTATAACCCGATAAAAAACTAATAGCATCGCTAGGACTCTGCTCGAAGAGTTCTCTAGCTGTTTTTTTAATCCCTTTGCGCTCCTTACGAGAAAGGCGTGATACCTTTGCAGGGTAATCTTCAAAGATTGAAAGGCTTGTATGGTGGCCTTCGCCAGGAGATTTACCAAATGACATGTGTATTGCCTCTATCGTTCCAGTCTAAAACAACAAGTTTTTATGAAAGACGTGAAGCCATGGCCGTTAAGTACGGGTCAAACTTCCCGGACAGCATGAAATTTTGCCTGAAATCTTGCTGATTTTTTGCTTGGAATATAGGACTTTGCATGAAGCTATATCCCCCACGTAAAGCTTGCATTTGACTGCCCATATCACGATCTTGCATGGCCATATCTAAGCCAATGTTCCGAACGCCCCATTTATTAGCTTCGTTCTGAGCTTCGCGGGCAGACTGCTGCCCCATGGCGCCCCCAACAATTCCGGCAAGGCCTTGAATACCTGCCGATGCTGCCATCCAAGGTCCTAATGCCATTGATCCTGCTCCTGTTGCTGCTGAGGTAGTTGCGCTAGTACCAGCTCCTGACATGGCTGCTCCTCCGCCAAAAATATCTGGGAAGAATCGACCTATAGAGCTAGCGCTACTTGCCATGGTTATTTTTTCTTATTTTAACCGACAAAGCCGTAATAGTTACGGGATTGATAAGGGCGTTGCATCTGCCCGGCACCACGAGCAGCAATTTCAATCTGCTCAGGTGTATAACGTTGTCTTTGTGCAAAGGCATTGCTAATGGCAGCTGGAACATCCTTAAGGAACGAACCAATTACCGTATTACGAATACCCATCTCGTTTGCTTCTTGTGCTGCTTGGCGTTGATAAGCAAGAGCTTTGTCAAACATCGCTTCAGACCGACGAGCTGCTTCTGCATCACGAAGGCTTAACATGCCTCCCATGAGAGCAAAACCACGCATGTCTTCAGGCAGTTTACTAAGAGCGGGATTAGAAGCAAACCCGATTAAATCAGACATAAACCCACCTGCAATAGGCATAGTGGTACTAGTCTGACCCGAATCAAAACGCATACGATCCCATACAGGACCAGAGTTAAATGGACGACCTTGTGCAAATGAAGACATGACAATCAACCAAACCTAATTTGAGGAGCCTGCATCACAGAGCCGGCATAAGGATTGTTCGACAACGCAGTACGAACGGTAGCACCAGTCTCGGCTTGTGCGCCCTGGGCAAGAGCACCTGCCGTTGCTAACATGCCTTGCTGCAGATAACCTTGGTTTTGTGTGTTAAGTAAAGCTTGCTGTCGAACCAGGGCTGCGTTGTTGAGTTGGTTGATAATCGGAAGTTTACGTTGAAGATCCGAGTAAGATTGATCTGAAATAGCTTTCTGCAGGTCTATCGCGTTACTGGTGATTACTCCCATGTTATTGCGAAACCTTGTTGTGCCAAGATCGTCGATCTGACGCGCTCTGGCAAGTTGATTAGCAAAATCTTCTTTGCCAGTGGTAGGATCACCTGTTGCTTTGCGTTTTAAAGCTTCCATACCAGAAGCTGTGGCCCCTGGAAGAATAGCACCGAGACCCATAAGACCCAGGCTAAGTACGGTTCCAGGTAGACCACCCTTGCCAAGCATTGCCGCACCAGCGGCAGATAAGCCGGCAGGAGCAAGTGCTGCAACAGCGCCAAGAGGACGACCTTCCTGAAGCTCTTCTATGGAGGTGCCAAGGGCTGGAGTAGCTGCGAGAGCGGCTGTACCTAAGCGTGCATAACCACCTGCCTGAGGGTAACGCTTAAGGAAATCCTGCGCAGCTACTCTTCCCTCCCTGAGCTTTTGCTTTCCTTTACCAATTACTTCCTTTGCTTGTTCACGCATGCCAGGCCCTGGAGGGGTGGGAATACCTGAAAGAACAGGAGTTGCACCACGGGAAGGAAGCGATTCCGGGTCAATTAAACCTGCACGTGCGGCTGCATAAGGATCTTGATAATAAGCTCTTGGGTCTAATCCCGCCTGCATGGCGGCAAGTTCTTCCGGCGTCATTTATCAATAGTCTTTATTTACTTAAATTCTATCACTGCATGCCTTGTGTATATTCTGTTGTTGTTGGTAATTTTGGTCGGTTAGCAGATGCAATAGCCTGGTTCATTACATTACCAACCAATGCGCCAGCACCAGAACCAGCAAGACCAGCAATAGCAGAACGCGCAAATCTTCCTTTAGGTCCACCAGTCCTTGCTGCAACACCAACAGCAGCCACACCACCAACAGCCGATGTAACAGAAGGAATGGTCACTGGGAAACCAAGGAGCCGTGCTTCTGGTACTCCTTGAAGATTTTCAGGTGTGAATTTTGCAACACCAAGTAAACCACGGTCTTGGTAGTAACTCCTCATGAAATTACCATAACGTTGTGGTGTAAGATCTGGAATTTCTTGCTTAGCTGTTTCGTACTTCAGTGGGCGACCAGAGCGCCCAAGGAAAAAGCGCTCAAATAATTCCATGGTTGGTTGAGAACTTTCTCTTCGATCTTCAGAGCCTTCTTCCGCATAGGTTTGAGCAAAACCCTTGGGCCTAAATTGTTGAGAGATATTTGTAATGTCATAAACCCCAGTAAGAGCTCGTGATGCTCCCAAAACAGAAGTAAGTAAAAGACCTTTCTTGATAGGCCCCATTTCTTTGGCCGCTTGCTTACCAATTGCTTTCTCAGCAATAACATTTTTAATTGCTTCAGGATGGTTGTAGCGCCACCATAAAGTACGTGTACCATCATTAGTAATATCCGCGATCATGCGTGCGGTATATGCGCCTACAAATTCAGCAGGACTTTGACGAAGCGTAATGCCTTCTTTTGCAAGTCGTTTCTTGAAAGTAGGAGAACCAATCGATAGATTATATGCATTGGTTTCCGTCATCAGCTGTTCAGCTGTGCGGTAACCTTGCTGTGCTTTCTGGAATAAATTCATGGCTTACGCAATCCCGTATTGAGAAAGAACCGCTTGGTCCTGTGGTGTTAAGTATTGCTGCCAATTACCAGCAAGTTGCATTTGTCTTGGGACATCATCCAAGAACTCCATGCCTGCCATCTGAAATTGAGTGCCAGGTGCTACGGCTTGGATAGGAAGATCATTAATTTGAGCACGTTCGATCATTTGTGCCATAATCTGCTGTTCCTGCGAATAGTTTGTAGGAACAGGTCGTGGTTCAAGGATGGAAGAAAGTCCGTATCCGGTACCAATAGAAGCTGCAATATTGGCAGGCAACTCGAGCCTACTACCTTTTGTTGTCGTTTCTACTTTGCCTGTATCCAGATTTTTTATTCGTTTTTGTTGATATGACTTAGGGCGCAATGCACGTACTGCCGCAACAGATCCACCAGATGCAAGGGTATCTCCGACACCGTACGCAAGTGCAGTAACTGGATCGGAACCTGTTAATAAAGACATGGCCGTGGTAAGGCCACCACTCATCAATGAAGGTGCGGCAACCTGCTTAGCTGTATTCAATAAGCTTTGAAATAGTTTACCGCGAGCCATGATATCGTTTTTCTTTATTATACGTGGCTAGATTTAAGACTTTTGTGGCTCTTCGTTATTTTTCTTGAACGTCTTTTTTTTGTCTTCTGCTTTAGGTGTATCTTTTTCTTCTGACTTATTAGAAAGAAGCTGAGCAACAGACTTATCGCCTTCTGCTTCTTTCAATGCACGTTGCTCTGCAGCCGCCATCATATAACCCTTTGGATCTGGGTTGGAAACACGTGGCATTGGATTAGATGCACGTTTATCTGGGTTGACGGTTGGGCTAATGCGATAAGCTTCTACCCATACAGGAGAAAAGCCTGGTTGCTCCTCAGGACGCAATCGAGTGTTTGGCCTACCTTCTTCAAAGTTATAGCCCTCCTTGCGGGTAAAACGTCCGATATTGGCGAACACCTCATATTCTTCTGGGGTATCACCCACAAAGTTAAGAGTTGGGTTCAGTTGCAGTTTACGAGTTTGGATGCGGCGTAATAGGTCGGTCTCATCAAAACGACTTGGCATCCAAGGTGCTTTGCCACTGGAAGCCTTTGACATAAAAGAATCGTCAAAGTTAAGTTGACGTTTCTTGATGAATGGATCTTTTGTGTAATCAATATAACGATCTAGTGCCAGGCGGTGATCCTTTGCCATTACTTCTTCTCCTTACGTTTTTTCAATCCTACTAACGTCTTACGCAACCGTGCTTGTTTCACAGTCTTTTCGTCATAGTCATCAGGATTGGAAAGAACGTTTTCCTGCAGCTGGGCAGTAGTAATCCCCTTTCGCTTGGCTTTGGCAGTGAAGGCACCTTCCTTCATCTCCATGCCTTGAATCCACTTCTTGTCTTTTTTCTTTTTCTTTTCAGCCATGATTAACGATTCCTACGTTTACCAGCGCGACGACTTGCTTGTGCGCGTAACTTACCCATCATATTAGAAAGCATCTGATCATCTACAGAAAAAATTTCTTGGCTGCCAGGGGGCTCTACTTTCGCGCGTGCTGCTTGTTTTGCTGTTAATTCAGCATCAATATCTATTTGTGACGGTCCTTGAATGGCTCTCTCGATGTCAGAGCCAATACTTTCACCAAAATCGTATTCCGCAATAGTTTGAGCAACTTCCTCTGCAGGGGATGGTTGGTCCATTGCGGCCAATGCACGCCGCCCTTGTGTCATTAGTTTTCCAGTAGCAAGCTCTTGTCCTTTACCACGGGAGAAGCGAGATGCTTGTTGAATAACTGCGTTGATATCAGCACCCTCTTGTTGAGCAATAGATGAAGCAAACTGCATGAAATCAGATTGTTTCATTGGCTGCCCTGAACGTTGGCGATAATCAACTAAAGCGGCGGCAAGGCGCCTGCCGCCAAGTTCACCTGGATCGACTTTTTTGGTAATGGTTTTATAGGTAGCTTTTTCGCCGAAATACTCCATTGCATTTTTTTCTGGATTCCATTCATACACTGGCTCAAATTCAGCGCCAACCAAAGGTACGGACGTTTGCCGACTTGGTAATGTACGCGTCGGCTTCTCAGAAACAGTGGCACCTAGCCCATAGCGCTCACCAAGGCCCTCTACTTGTCCTGGGGCACGTACAAGCTGACGTGTTGGCTCCGAAATTTGTGTCAATGTATTGGCTACAGTAAGTGCTTTATTTAAATAAGGATTAGAACGTGATCCACCAAGGAAAGGGCCGGTTTTTTGTTTGCGAAGATCTAGGGCAAGATCAATATCTGCTAGTCGATTACCAGTAATGTTTTGATATGCATTTTGAACAGCCGTTAAATATTCGTAATCATTTTTCTTACCCTTGTCAAGGGTTGCTTCAAACATGCCAGAGTGCTCTGGGCCTAAAACCCAATTTGTTGTTTCTTGTCCCTCAATAATTTCCGGAACAGAATATCTTGTCTGCCTTAAATATTTAGCACCATCTTCTGTATAAGCCTCTTGGATCAAACCTTTTTGAAGGAGAGAATCTTGAATTTGTGAGGCAAAAGTTGCTTCGTCTGTCGCTGAAAGTTTTTGATAAGGATCAATCCATGTTTTGCGTTGACGGCCAGATGTATCTCTGCCTGTAAGGGCTACCTCCATTGCGCCGCGATAAGTTTCGGGCGTTTCAGTTTGCGCCCGCATTTTGCTAAGTTGTTTTTCATTGAATTGGCTATGTACGTTATTTACAAACGCAGCAGCTTCTTCTGGTGAGTTCCATTTTTGTCCAGTAATTGGATGTTCGTAAAAAATATTGCCATACTCTTGGTTAAGACGAACAGATAAACGACTGTCTCCTGTTAGCGCAATTGGTTTGACTTTTGCAAACACATTGCCGTTACTGGACATACCTACAAATTTATTTTCAATTAACTCGCTAGCCGACATTACTGGCAATGAAAAATCTTGGCCTGCCGTATAGCCAGCTCCAGGGCTGCCTCCAAATTCTTTTACGCCTCCAATGGCATAACCAGTACCCTGTTGTTTATAGCGCAGTTCTTTTTCACCCGTAACTCCAGGGGATGCAACAAAAGGCCCGAGTTTTTCTCGTGGCACAAAGGCTACGGCCTGGCCAATCTCCTCGCCAATACCAGTGCCTGTTGCGGCGTCAGATGTGCCGCTGGTACCAATAGCCGACTTGGGTATTAAATTTCCATTTGTATCTAGATAAAGAGGCTCGAGATCACTAACATCAAACTGAGAAGAAGCACGTTTTTTAATAGAAATTTCAGGCTCGCCGCCTTCGCCTTTCTGTACGCTAATAACATCAGTACGAGAAGCAGGACGTGCTGACCAACTAAATCCGCGCGATTGGATGGCTTGTATGTCACCAGGGAACTCGCCTGCAAGATAATTTTTTATAGATCCTTGATAATCTTGAGATAAAAGATTTTCTCTTACATAACGCGTTGCGTTAAACACTGCATTTGAATCATTAAAAGAAAGAATATTGCCGCGATTGTCTTTTATTGCACTACTTATTAATTGTCGTGCAATTGGTTGTGGAATAACGTTTTCATCTCCAAGGTGCATGGAAATGATATCGGGCCGAAGCATGCCGCGGTTGTCAAATAGTTTTTCGTTCCAGTCACGACTGATTGGTGCAACAGAATTTTGTTGCTTTCGCTCCATGGCTTTATTCAAAGCTTCGGTAGAAGAGCTCCCCGCAGTTTGAATTTGACTTGTGCCAAGGTCGTAATCTTCTTGTTGCTCACCAGAAAGAAGTGCATCTTTTACGGAATTGGCAAGTTGTTGTGCTTGTTGTGCACGAATTTGACGGCGTTCATTGAGTTTAGAAACGTAAGAAGGAGATTCTGGATTTCTTTCTTCTTGACGTGCCAAGGCTTCGCGAGTTGTACGATCTGCAAGAGAGCCTGGACGATACGGCGTCACTGGACGACCAATACTGCGAAGCTCTTCTTGTTGACGTAAATCTTGCAAGAAAGAAGTCAAATCTGCTTTAACAACACCGCGGGGACGTTCTTTACGCGCTTCTTGAATAATTTGTTCGCTTTGGACAACCCGTGAAGGGGGAACGGCAATTTCTCGTAGAAGTGATTCGTTTTCTTCGGCGTATTTTGCTTGCGCAGCGGGAGTTGCATTAATAGGGGTCTCTTTCCTTGTTCCACGACCAGCCAATGCACGGTAACCTGCGTAACCCGCGCCAGCACCAGCAAGACCAAGGGCGCCTAGTCCCAAAATCTGGAGGAGATTTGACTCTTCTTGTGGTGCACGGAGCTGATTACGGCGAAATTCAAGTACTTCTGGGGCTAAAGCTGCCCTTTCCTCCGGATCTTCTGGTACCGGCACCCCGGTTGCACGGCTATAAGCGTAAAAATCGGCGGGTGCTAGTGCCATGGGTGTTTTATTTGCTGATGTATTCTTGTTATTTGTATTTTAAGGGATAAAAACGCACACACATGGGCTAAAGTAGTAACAGATAAGTTGAATGACCCGAGAAACAAGGGTATTATTGGGAAATGAACCCTAAAAACCGTGCAGAACGCGTTGTTGCGTTAGATGCAATTACCGAAGAAGCGGAAAAGTTAGCGGCAAAGGGTGCTGACCCCCTTACCGTCAAGAGTTTTACGGTTGGCGCCAGGAAAGAACTAGCCAATCAACGACCTGATACGGAACAATACTTTGATGCAGCCGTTGCCGCAAAAAAAGCAAAGAACAGTTTTTAATTTTAGGTAACACAAAAGTAAATCTAGGTATAGCCGGGGATAAAACCCCGGCATTTTTGTCTATAAATTAGGGTAAAACCTTAAATAGCACGACACTTTTTAAGGTTTAGTACACTGTGATACAAAAAAGGTCCCTATAGAGGTCAAAAAAGGAGAAAAAATTATCTGAGGCTTCTCCAACACCCCACGCGTAGTGAATTGCGTATAGAAAAAAAGAAGGGGTGTGATGGGTAGATAAGTATAACGGGGGCTGCGCATCCGTGTAACGCAGATTGTCCACAGTTTCCAGAGGAGTTTAGTTCAATGGCAACAGTTATCAGCACGATTTCAGCCGAAGAGCTTGACTATCGTTGCGAGTGTGCAGTTGCTTCGCTTGCTGAAGGCAAGCGTGTGACGTTAGCGCCAGGTTTCTTCAGGGCCGCCGGCATTACGCCGAAGGAACTGATGGAAACATTGCTTAAGTTCCTGTACATCCACGAGCTTGAAGTAGCTCAGGCCGAGATGTACATGAACAGCTATTATCGTGGCGACGATTGCATAAACATCCGCCAATGGCGAGTGTTTATCACACGTAAGCCACAGGATCTTAGCTTCGTTGTCAAGGCAACCTGCATCGATTGACGGTTAACTTTTCCCCTGGTGAGAGCCAGGGGTTTACTTAGCCCTCAACACCTGCTTCGTTTGATACGAATTCGTATCGCGCCCGCGGAATTTTTGCTTCGCGCGGCTGGGGTTTGGCTAGAACGGTTTGCGGCAAAGACCTACCGTTTTCCACAGTTTTTCCACAAGCCTGTGGAAAACTTTCGTCAAGCTGGACGTTAAACGTAGCAGACAACTCAGGTGGTAGGTCACCAGCTGTTCTTGGCATCCACACTTCAGTGGTGTAAGCCCAAGCTACCGGAGAACACCGTGACCAACACCACCATCGCCACCGTTCGTCAGATCGACTGCGTTGACATCACCGAGATGTCGCACGAGGAGATCTTCGATATGTGTGGCGTACCAACCCGGCAGGAAGCTGGCGATAACGTCATGCTCCAGGTCCTTGACCTGCTTGAGTATGGCCGCAGCCAAGTACTTACTGCCGAACATCTCCAGGTCATTAAGTCCTACGTGGACGAGATGCTGGAGAACAACTGATCCGTTAAAGCGGGTTGGGAGGTGCAAACCCTCCCACAGTTATTGCCACAATCCCGTGGCATCTACCCAACACGACATGTACTACTCCGTACAGATCAAACGAAATCCCTTTGAAGGCCATGACTACACACTCGAGGAGGCTTACTTCCAAGGATGTGACAGGCATTACATGACCAAGGAGGAAGCTGAGGAATACTTGGCTTCCTTTGAAGATTGGGAGCAAGAGATGCTTTGCATCGACGAGTTTCCCTTCTGATAGCTGGTGCGCAGCCGGGTTCGATTCCCGGCATCAGACTTGCCTAGTACGCAGAGATGGGCACTGCACACACGGAGAACACCCGTGATCAAACCCGAGCACACCTTCGCAGCAGTCATCGTCTGGGCTTTTGGCCTCGGCGTTATTGCTGGTCCGGTCGCAGGGTACTTCATTGATCGAGCAACTGCTCATCAGTGCAGGACCCATGACTGGCCGAAGGAAGCCGACCAGATCCACCGTGATTGGTGCATCGGTAACGGTTACGACATCTGAGTCCGTTAAAGCGGCATTGGCAGGTGCAAACCCTGCCTTCAGAATTGCCAACCACTGAGGTTGGCTTACACTACACCATGCGACCCCTGATCTACCAACCTGCACAGGAGCGGAAATACCGCGTTTGTTGGTATGGGAACAAGAACCAACTTCACTTTGAGAAGTGGTGTCGTATTGCGACGCCTACTTTCGACGGACACTATGACTGGATTGACATTGATGTAAGAAACATCACTGGCGGTTTACCTACCAGCGTCAAGCGTCTCTATGAAGAGATGGAAGACTATTACAACTATGGGATTGTAATGGAACAAGAGCGTATGTACTCTATGCTCTGATCTCTGCTCTAAGACATTCCAGGTGGTACGTATGTACTGCCTGGTTTTCTTATTGCAGGTATCACCTGCATCCCCTAACTCAACTCAAACATGGCTAAGCTCAACATCCGCAAGAATATTGCTTCTGCGCTTATGTCTGCCGCTACAACCATAGATAATGCCAAGGTGCCTACTAAGGCTGACATTGGTGAGAAGCTGAACGAGTACCGCATCCGTGCGGCGGCGCTCATCATGCCTAACGACATGGCATTCGTTATCCAGCCCAAGCAAGGTAACTGATTATGCGTCGTAACGAATTTGTTGATGCCTGTGTTGCTATTTTCATTGGCGCTCATATTGGCTTACTCCTATCTGTTGGAGCACAGAAGTTACTCAACAACTACTACAAAGCAATGTGCAACGAAAGACCAGGACACAACCTTGTCTACGCCCACGGATTCTTAGGCGACACTTACTATTGCGTCAATAGTAAGTACATGAACTGATCCTTGCACTTTCCCATCACATCAATGTATGTTGATGGGTTTCTGCAGGGTTCTCCTGCACCAACTCAACTCAACCCAAGCTAGTTCCATGAACTACCAAGCTGTTGAACATCTCCTCACCCAGGATGCTCGTCTCCTGGCACGTCGAGATTCTCCTGTCATTGACCAAGAGATAGAGTCCGCCCGCCAAGCGGCACTTGATCTTTTCTTTCAATGGCAAGACGGTATGAAGGAATTTAAAGACCTCATGCCATTCGTTGCTATACTCCAACGCAAGGTGGATCTCAATAGGGATCTGCTGCGTTGGGAACGTAGGCACGAAGACCAGATCTGATTCCTGATCGGAGGGGCTTCGGCCCTTCCCACCAGGATTCAACTCCTGGACACTAAACCCATTGCTACTACGACATGGCAATTTCAATTGATTACCACGACATCACAGCAGCTTGTGAGAAGTTCAAGCTTGAACCCACAGATTATTACCTTGAATTTACCGATCAAGTTGTTTATATGTACTGGGTTGCATGCCCAGCCGACATATATGACTACATGAAAGGTGATATGACGTGCCTTGATTATCAACGTAAAGGCAAGTGGCTCAGTTTTGAAGAATGCTCTGATCAATATGAAGAGCGTCCATTCACAAACATGCGTTATAACTTGGAGACTGCCTGAGATGAAAACTATTTATCGCATGAGCAAGGGCTACGTGCACATGGATTCTTACCCTGAGTCTCATGAGACACGCCGTTGGTCTTATGCCATTGCCCTCCTCGCACTCCTCCTCGCCGCAATCACCGGCGGGGCATTGGTTGGTGTTGACATCACCAGGCCACAGCCTGAGGTGTCGCATCACATCACGGCTGACTGATCACTGATCTGACCGGGCATCACACGGTCACGTGTGTGTAAGTCCCAAGTTCAGACCTTCATCCTTTCAATAATTTGACCGGGCATCACACGGTCACGTGTGTGTAAGTCCCAGGTCAACCATTCATTTACCTTTTGATCCATCATGAATCCTGAAGTTAAAGCAAAGTGGCTTGCTGCACTTCGCTCTGAGAAGTATGCACAAACCACAGAAGTACTTCGCGATTGCCAAGGTTACTGTTGCCTTGGTGTATTAACTGATTTGTATCTCCAAGAGAAAGGCGAAGAGTGGAAGGAAGATGTAATAGAAGGTGATACCTTTTATCATTTTGATTACGATGCAGACAATATCAGTGCGCCTGTTATTAAATGGTCTGGATTAGATTCATGTGATCCTGATGTTGTATATGAAGAAGATTTAACGACTCTTACTTGTCTTAACGATGAACGACGTCTTAATTTCAAGGAAATTGCAAAGATCATAGAAGAGCAGCTTTAATTAATGCTGGGCATCACACGGTCACGTGTGTGTAAGTCCCGGGTCTAACCCTCATCCTTTTAACAACATGACAACTCAACTCAAAGAACACATCCAAGTTCTGGAAGCTCGCATCCAGTGCCTGATCGATGCAATGCTCAAGAAGTACTACAGACAGTACCCAGAAGGTGGCATTGAATTTGAAATCGTGAAAGGCACGAAATACTACAAGCTCATCGAGCGTAGTACCAGGGCATCAGGCATGGGTGGTACATCCGTACATGCATTCATTTGTCGTCAGACTGGATCTGTGTACAAGCCGGCAAGCTGGAAGTCTCCTGCAAAGATTGTCCGTTACAATCTCATGGATGATGTATCGTATGCCGACTGTCTCCAGCGAGCAGACTGGGCTGGTCAATATTTATATCTGAAATGAAAGAGTTTTCTCAGTACCTGAAGCGAATGGACAAGCTTCGTAATGCATTTGGAAACAAGTGTGTTAAATGCGGAGCAACAGACAGCTTACATTTTGATCATATAGATCCTGCAACTAAAGTTGCGGCGATCGGTGAGCTTGCTACTAGCAACGGATTTAAACGTTGCTACGAAGAAGCATTGAAGTGTCAGTTACTTTGTAAATCTTGTCATATTCAAAAGTCAATTGATAGTGGTGATTTTGTTTCTAATTCTAAATATCATGTTCTTACATGGAAAGATGGTAGAACAGAAACTATTTATTCACTTGATACTTGGTGCAAAGAGAATGGTTATCACGCTGGCCACTTACGTGCAGTACGAAGGGGCCAGCGCAAATCCCATAAAGGAATCATTAGAGTTGAAACACTCTACATCCGCTGACATCTGGGCATCCACTACTTATTGAGACTGATTCTCAATATCAATAGTGGTGTAAGTCCCAGGTCTCTGTCCATTTACTCAACTCAACTTATGTACAGCAATTACGAAGCAGACTACATGGATGCAATGGCTGATCGCCTTGCTGACATCGACGATGCCATCCGTGAATCCAATCAGAATGATTGGTCATCCTTGGAAACTAATGGGAAATCCGTTAGTTTCTCTACGCCTAAGACACTTGATGATGAATGGGGTGGCATTGAAGAAATCTCTGTAGAGGAGCGGCATGCCTGTGATCTCTACAACGAACGTAACGTTTACCCTTACTACAACTGAACCATGCCTACCAAGAAGACCAATCCATGGCAGCAAGCATGGGATGACGGTGATATCATCATCATCCTTCTTGCTGTCGTCTCACTGATCATCACTGAACTTGCATCATGTCTTATCTCTCCTACCTCCAAGAAACCTACCCTCGCAGCTGGAAAGTCCGGCGTGCACTCAACAGTTACAACATCCACAAGGAGTGGGAAGGCGAAGAGCCAACCACGGTCACAGTCCACGAAACCTATCAGTGTTACGGAGGACCCGAAGAAGGTGGCTGGTGGTACACCAAAGGCTGGCCAGTCCAAACCATCTGCATCTTCAACAAGAGGCAAGCAGTCAAAGCCTACATCCAGTACTCAGATGAGTACGAAGTCTGGGACCAGCCAGACCTTGGGCTTTCAACCACAGTCTCAAACTATGACATCAACTTCTCGAAAGACTACGCGCAAGCTTACCCTACAGAACGTCCTCATTACTACTGATGCAAACAGCTAAGCCTCCGGTTGGATTGCGAATCACACAACGCAATCTGTATCAATACTTCTTGGCACACAAGAAGAAGTATAAGAACACACCGTGTTATGTACCACGGATTCCAATGCAGAACTCAAGGCTTGATCAATATCTCAATGCATTGGTCAAGCTTGAGGAGTACGGATTGATATGTGTAGACAGGAGCAGTGCTAATTACACGGGATGGATCATCACAGATTCTAAGTCAACGTAAATGTTATATCGTTATATAGTCATTCGTTGTTTGCGAATAGCGAACATCAAGTATTGAATGGCACGTACAAAGTGCCGATACATGCCAATACCTGGGCATCCACCTAACATGGTGGTATAAGTCCCAGGTTTCCATCCACTTCACATCCAATCACAATGACCCGAGTCAACGCTTACCCTCAGAACGAGTACTACTACCTCGAAGAGGTGCGCTCCATTCTGAAGAATGTTCTTGCCCGTG
>Ga0099850_1000231_pt1 | contig 24324 bp, 38 predicted proteins | sample CB_VirMetaG_5_FD_79182 | JGI IMG/M metagenome (GOLD analysis project Ga0099850, IMG submission 79182) | Freshwater to marine saline gradient viral communities from Chesapeake Bay - CB_1508_1D Viral MetaG | ecosystem: Environmental > Aquatic > Marine > Coastal | place: USA: Chesapeake Bay... | reverse complement strand
TCAAAGATCTCATGATAAATAGGGACCACAAAACACGACTTCAGTTTGAAGAATATAGGTTTATAACTAACATCATATTAGCCACTCATTTCGCATTGAGGGATGAGAATGTGATAGAACCTTATGTATTCGGAAATTTTACCGATACAACTTTTTAACAGAAACATACGCATTACCAAATGCTTGTTTCAAATATTCACAAGCTCTTGTACACTGCTTCTCATTCGTACACGAAAAGAAATCCATGCGTATTTTTTTATGCTCGGGCCATGTATGCATGGAAAAGTGACTCTCTGCGAGTAAATATATAATCGTCATTCCTTGGGGTTTAAATTCGTGCATCATCTTATTTAACACGGTCGACTTGGAATATTGTAAAGTGCCTTCACAAATACGTAAAAGTGCCTGATGATCATGTACCAATTCACCTGGTACATTATTAACATCCACTATATAATGAACCCCAAGATGGGTTGGTTTGTACATTAAGTGAAGTTTGATGATTACAACAAGAACTATAGCCAGGACAACTACGGTAGGTCCCCTGATATACATCCTATAATGAGCTTATATAATTATTTTGTTTAGTGTGATTGTAGTATCTTAGTCGGTGTTCAAAGGATGGTAGTTCATTGTTGCGCATGCGACTGTGCTTATAGTTGGAACACATAAAGAATCCGTATTTATCATCTCCGTAAATATACATTTCTCCGTAATATGGTACGACGTGTTGGAATGTCTTTTGTAAATTTGTGCGTATTTGTTTGACCTTTTCGAAGTCATTCGCCCAAGCATTTTTGTCTACGTATCCGTTTTTTATTAATATCCCACGCGGAGTTAATTTTCTTTTACACGTTTCAAAAAAATTACCGGTTTCTATTGGAGAATTAATTTTACCGTCTTCGGTTGAATCTACGATAATTAAGTCATATTTTCCATTAGACAGTTCGTGAATAGTTTTAGATGCATCTCCTATTTTAATAGAAACCCTGGGGTCGTTCTCATATGACTTCACTTTAAAGTATTTCTTACTTGTGGTAACGACGTCATTATCCAATTCGAGCACAGTAACACTTTGTATGCTTTTATACCTCATAATCTCCCTTAACGCCATGAGATCACCCCCACCTACTATGATAACGTGACGCAGATTTTTCACATAATAGGCTGGAAAATGTGTTATCATTTCGTGATAAACCTTTTCTTCTCCTTCACATAATTGGATTTCGTTATCTAACAACATACATTTAGTAAGACCATACGCGTTAGGTTTATAATCTACAACACGGATTCTTTGATATTTACTATGTTTATCGACTAATTTCTTAGATCCTATGGTTCTATCTAAGAAGTCAACATCTGATTCAAACCATAATACCCGAAAAAGTATGACCAACAGAATCAGTAGAATGATACCAATTATACGTTTATCCATATATATTAGCGTACATAAAGATTTTGAACATACTTATACTAGATGAAGCTATCAGACGATGCTATTATTCCTACACGCGCCTCTCCTGGATGCGCCGAAGACGAAACGACAAAAGAATGTCACTTCGCGTGGTACGAGGTAGACGAACTAGAGAATGCCATGTCTAGATATTATCCAGATCAAAGGTGATTAGAGGTGGCTCATCCTCATACCCATAGAAGCGTATTGTTATTCCAAGTATCTTTCTCAATTTTTGATTGAGTTCCACATTAATGAGTCGTTTCCAGGTATTCAGTGTAGATTCAAAATATTCAAGACCATCTTCACTAAATACCATTTCTCGTAACTTGGGTTCTTGTCTAAAATCATTCATGATTCTATTTACTCCCGAAGGAAGTGGAAGTTTATTTTTTTCAACGGCGTCGAGTATATCAATCACGTAATAACCGTGAGCGTCGCATATGATATTCGTTTGCATGGTCGGGAAGCATGTGATAAACGCTTCAAAATCTTGATTACTTGGAAGTGTTACAAAAACGGAGTCTTTGTTATAATCTATTTTATTTGGTTTAATGGCACATGGATGTGTATGATAGGAAATGAGAGCTGGCCAAACTAATTTTACTGTTCTTAATTCTACCCTACCTCTATCCCTCGAAGTTACAAAACTAGGTTTACTAAACACGGCTAAATTTTCTATAACTTTACAATCTACATTACCCGCATATTCCCACTTTTTCTTACATGATAAGTCACTTATACGTTTTAAATCTTTCACAACTTCACGTGGTAACTTTATACGTTTCCTATTAAACATGAGTGGGCGGATGATACTCGCCATCCCCTGATATACTCATAGAACTTATTTGGTCTTATTCTTAGACACGACCAAACTTTTAATTTCGGGAGGGAAATTTAAGAAGTATTTTCTTCTATTAGTAGAGTTTTGTGCCGCAAAACGGGTTATTCCATTGATGTTTTCTCCAGCTATGAGGGCGCGAATATAGTCCATGAAAGTCACATAGAATGTTGTACAGACACCTCGGTTGTTATCAGCTTGTAAGTTGGGACCATTGTAGTACCTAACCGTGAAGTTTGTACCCCATAAATCTTTGATGATTGGTACTACCTTTTGACGCATAGTAGTACCCCAAATGGAACTCCTAGAGGCCTGGCCGTGGGGATCAAATACCCACATTCTAAATTCACCTGTGTATACAGCTGGGTCAACTAAGACGCTAACGGCGTGCGCCTTATCCACATCCCTCATACCAACCATGAAAAAGTGAACTTGTTTGCCCACGGAAATTCTAGAAGACGTGTTTGCTACACCACGATGGTTCAATATTTTGGATATGTTCTTCAGTATACCGTATTGGTCAGTGGCAATAGTGTAGTCTAGGAAAGCTGAAACTACACTCGCATTGTCAAATCTTTCTTGTGCTCTTTGCATGTACCGTGGAATACCCGCATATCCACAACCCATACCCGTTCCAATTACTATATTTGGTAGATTGACCTGTCTTTTTCTGTACCCACGTGCTTGATTGTTGTTACTGTTACTGTTACTATTAGCACTTTTACGCTTCTTCTTACGGATGGGTGCCGCATTACCCATGATGACATTTCCATTATTATTTTTGTTCGTCATATTGAGTTTATTCATCCGTTCTGTAATGTTGTTTAGATTTCTGTTAAGATTCATTGCTTGAATATTTTTCAGTAACTGATTAGCTTCATTCGCCAATCTCTTAGTCTTTTCTTCTTTGTATTTTGGAATCTTGGATTTGTTGAGATCTTTCCAAGCTTTTTGAATTTTCCTGGCAGCTTCTTGATGGCGCTCGGACGCAATAGGTATCTTTTTCAATTTCTTCAATGCTCGCTCCAATTTAAAGCGTCCGGTATTCAACGCAGCTTGGCGACTTACATTACGTAACCTAGCTTTCATATTCTCCAACTTATTGTTGTTGCTCTGGTTCATCTTAACATATATAGAGAAAATTAACTACTTTATCATATATGGCTTCCTTAAGTGTGGAAGATATGATGAAGGAGGTGTATAAGGAACTTGGTCCAGGTTATAGTGAGAGGGTATATCATAATGCTATTGAAGTTCTCCTAAGGGAGAGAAAGATCCCATATGAATCTGAACGCCATATTTTGGTTAGGTTTAGGGGTCATGTAGTTGGACAGTTAAGAGCTGATATTATCATAGATAGTAATACAATACTAGAACTAAAAGCGATCAAGACTCTGACTGATGGGATGGAGCAGCAAGTTCAAAAGTATCTTGACTTGACTGGGTGCTCAAGGGGCTATCTGGTGAACTTCCCCCTTCAACCGGATCGGGAGGTTGAGGTTCGAAAGATTGAAGTAAAGTCATCAATGGGAGAACTCTCCAAAGTGTTCGATAGAATGTACGATCATCATCGTAATGTCTCTGCGGATCTAACACAGCTCCTTCCAGGAACTCATGAACCAGTTTCAGATGATGCTTAGCTTGATTTACACAATGTTGAATCGCTGGATCTTGGTACACGCGATCTAGATAAGAAAGTATCTGTGGACGCGCACTTTCAATTTCGTATAGCGCGAGAAGAAGCTGTTGGTCATCGGAAGTCATTGTTTATGCTTAGAATCTAAGCTTTAATGCGGCACTTAAGTGCGAAAAATATGATCCAAGCCATGATAACATCCACACTGTAATGCGCCCTCGTAGAAATCGTCGTAAGGGACGAAAGTATGGGGTAAATTGGGAACATACCGTTCTTCAAGAAGTACGAAGTGACTATATTAAAGGTGGTGTGTCCAGAGAACATGTAGTCGTTACAATTGGAGAGTGGGTTACCCTCCTTACAGGGATTTGCCTTTGCACGCGGAAATTGCGTCATTATATTAGAAAGAGCCCTCATAAAGTACATAGTCGTTAGGAATGAGATGTATCCATTTTGATTTATCCTGTTCCAGTTAAGTACGACAAGAATGAGAGGCACTATCAGTGTGACATCATGAAGGAATTCATATTTGGTGAGGTCGGGTAAAATCTCAAATCCGACATCTCGGATTTGTCCACCAAACCCCTCACCCCGCGCCCTAGAAATGAATCTTCCTACGAGTGAGTTCATTAAAAGTGCTATTCCTAGGAGTAGCCACATTTCTACAATACTCAAAGAAGTTTTTCTTTGACCCAATCTCTATCCTCTTTAAAAATTTTGGACAGTTTGGGATCCTTGTTTTTAAAGAGTACCATGAGTGCATTGAGTCTACGAAATAATCTTAGAGGTGATTCACCTGAACGGAATACACGCATGAGTGCCCGATGTCTAGAAAGTTTGGTCTTCCTTTTGACATCTACGTACCCGTGGCGGCTGAGGTACCCATTGGTACTGATCATGAAGACGACTGTCATATCTATTATACAGTGGGAATAAATTCCCAAGAAAGGGCTGAACAAATCTTTTTCCATATAACATCTTGTTGATAGAGTTTTTCTTTTGATTTTAGAAGTGGAAAATACTGCAGATACTCATCTTCACCCAAAAGTTCACAGAATTTGTAGAGTACAAATGAGTAGCTTAGAAAGTTCTTGCGTTCTGTTGGACAGTTGTCGTCAAATGGTTTTTGGATATCTTTGAACATCATACGAAGGCACTCTTCCAACTCGGTTGGCATATTTGGAGGTTTGATACCATTCAGAATATTCGTAATGTATGGTACGTGTTCATAGTATTTATTAAGACGAAGCTTTTTGAGGAGACCTCGTATTTTAGCGTGCGTAATTTCGTCTAATTTCTTAATTTTCATCTTCTTAAGTTCCGCCCTAAGTTGATCCATAACTTCTGGGGGTATAGTTGTAGTTTCTTGTGCTTGAAATTGACTAAGCCATTCATTGAAGTGATTTTCACGCTTGTATGAGTAGTTTATAATTTTGTCCGACGTTTCTTGTTCTTCCCGATATGTGAGTTCTTGGTTGATGTGGGCAGCTACAACCCTACCACATCCATCGCATATCAAATCACTTGTATCAGTGACTAAAATGATATTACTGTACTCACAGTAATCACATGTTTCGACTGTTCTCTCTACGGCTCTAGTTATGTTTTGATTTTCAACCTCAACCAGATAATCTGTGAAAATGTCTTTCCTAGCTAGACCCACCGTCTCTTTGACATTGAACACATTATCTGTGTGGGTCGTTTCATTTGATTGTGACATATGTCTTTCAATAAAGGGCATACACTTGATCATATAGTCGGACATCTCCGTTTCATATTTCTTTTTATTTTCAGGGTCATTTTTTATTAGTTCAGTCCATTCCTCTATCTTGTTGTTATACCGGCTTAAAAAATTACCTTCCATATCTATATAAAGATGCTACTTAAACTTTTAAGTACTCTTTACTATCTTTATAAAAAACTTGTTACTCCGAATGATTACACAATTGTGTCAGAAGAAATTGAATATAATTTAAACAATGACATGAAGTATCTAATTGAGGACGAATTTTGGGAAAGGGAGAGTAAAGGTTGGGATGGTATTCTTGACCAGTACTACGTTGATGTCACAGGCGAAGACTTCAGAAACACTACTATTCCTCAAAATGTTGAAAAGATCATTCTTAGAATCAAGTATTATTTCAACGGTCGTATATACACAGCTATCTCTAACAACATAAACTTCCGGCCAGGAGAAAAAGAGAATGGTATGAATTTTCATATCCCTTTGAGTAGTGTTTGGATAGTTGATCACAATGAAAAACCTGTACGAAACATTACTGAAAAGGTGAAACGTTATGCGGGTCCGAGAAATGACTTTCACGGTGAAAAAGTTCCACTCGAAGATTTTTTATACTATGAGCCTGAATATCTAAAGGATGAACTCCCCAATGTCATTTTAACAAACGGGATTGGTATGAAAAAGGTAGTTTCAACAGCAACTGGGTTTATTACTGATCTTCAGATACCTTAGTGGCTAGGTAAAATTTAAGCTCACCCAAATTTGCAACATTGTATTTGAGAATTAAGAACCTATTACCCGTTTCTTGTATAATTTGCACAGACGCACACATACTCGTCGCCTTTGTAAAGATATTCAAGTATTTTAGACTGTAAAGACCTGTGATGTGAGGACTTTCTTCGGGGCACTCAATGGAAGTCTCTTGATTAGCGAAATCACCGTTACATGTGAGATGTAACATCTTACCTTCCCTCTTAATCTCAATTTCTGTACCTAGATTGGACATATCGCGGCACAGTCTTTGGAAATCGGCGGAGGGTAGAGTGGTAATCGTTGACATCATGACATCTGGGACTTCTATTCTATTCTCGTTAATATCCAAGAGCTTGAGTTGAAACTTAGTGCTCGTTTTCTTAGCCTCACTCGCGATTTCAATATCCATATATTCCTTGGAATTAATCTCAAGTTTAATGACATCATTATTGGTTATCGTTTTCATGAGTTTAAATGTATTTGAAATATTGATACCAGCTATAATTTCTTCCTGATCACATTGATACTCTTCAAAGTTATCAGCGGCTAAGAATAGATCAATGAGAGATGTTCTCGCTGTGTCTAGGGTAACTATGTACATCCCCCGTGGACGGAAATAGATATTCACGTCATTAAGTATATCTTTCAAAACCTCGAACGTAGACTTAAAGGCTGAAGCTTGTATAGAAACTAATTTCATGACTACTCAAAAAAACGCGTTACATCTTTAAATCTGTATACACCTCACCCTTGGATACATCGCGGCTTATCTTCTCTTCAAGTTCTTTAGTCATCGCTGGCTGGAGTGATTGTCCATAATTATCAAGGTAAAACATACCAGGATCTCTATCGTTTCCATTTATTGACGTCATCGTAGAAAAGCCACCACCAAAACCGGCGTGTTCAATTTCCTTTTTAGGTAGAAGAGAGTCCAACCAATTCTTAATTTCTCCACCTACGAGAATCTTTCCGTTTTTCGTGAGCATCGTTGGTACCCGACTTATTTTCATTTTATATTGGGGAGGTATACCCTGGGTGTTCACATTATGATAGTGCACAAGCTGCTTCAATTGTGGTTGATTATTGATATACTGGATGATATCCATAGAGTGTTTACACCTCGGGCTATATATCAACAGAGACATCTACTAGTATAGGGGTATTTTGTAAAAAAAAATTAACGCATTATAGTAAAGATGGATTTACTTAAGGTCATCATCGGTATTTTAGTTGGTCTACTCATCCTGGTCATGATCAAGCGTGAAAATTTCACAGAGACTTTTGGGTTCTCAGGCTACAAGAAGCCCATTGATTACGTCAAGCTTAACGATCCCAGACCAGACATGTCTGGTTACTCCCAAATTGAGGCTAAGGTTGACCATGACACCATGGAGCAACTCGTTCTTCAAACAAACAAGGAGCTTAACAAGCGCCTTGGATTCTCCACTTACATCATCGAGACCCAATCGGTCAAAGTGTATGAGGGTACCACTGGTCAGCTCTACGAGGCCACTTTCATGGTGGTTCGCAACGATGGATTCTCCTTCGGCTTCGCAGTTATTGCCACTTTCGAAATAAGTGGTAAGAAGCTCAAGCTGACATCTCTCCGCTCCCAGCCTCTCAGTGACCAGGCTCCCGATAAGGTTAAGGTTTACACAAAGGGTTCCATGGGTAAGGAGTTCATCGACTACAAGCTCGTCAAGGAGAGTGCTGTACCCAATGTTAGTGAGTTAGATTTGATAAAAAATAAGTTGAGCTAAATGTAATGATCAGCATCAATGATATAATACAAATTGATGACAAGAGAAAGAAGATAAAAAAGGAAATCTACAAAAAAATCTACGATCAGTTTGCTTCAAAAATTAAACAGTGCGTAGAGCTTGGTCATAAACAGGTATTCTTAACAGTGCCAGTAATTTTGATAGGATACCCAGTCTTTGATAGATCAGCAGCTGCACGATATGTAGCGAGGCAGTTCCAACTTGGTGGATTCACTGTGCAAATAGTAAGTGAATTTGACATCTATGTATCTTGGGTGGTTCCTAAGAAGAAGAAGGAGCGTGAAGAGACTGAAGAGGAGGTTACTTTTCCAGACTTGATGAATCTCAAGAAGATGGCTAACAAGTACAGGAGAGGTGCGTAGTAAAGTTTGATTTTTAAACCCACTTAATCATAAATGGATAATTTGAACGTGCTCGTCGAAGCCAAGAAGGAATACCTCGGGCAAATGTGCATTATTATGTGTCCACCTATGATTGACGTTTTCAATGATATATACACAGAGGCTTATACCATTTCTAAAGGAAAGAAGCATCTTATGATGTTCCAGAAGTTACTCCAAGAGGTCCCCAATTGGTCGAACGCCATGTCTAAGTCGCACTCTGATAATATTACTAACCGCTGTGCTTGGTTTAGTGATCTTTTAGCGGCTGTCTTTGTTGCTTGTACTAAGATTTTGTCTTCTGTTCGTCTCAAGTCTGATAACAAGAAGATCTCCTTAAAACTCCCAACAAATGAGGTTTTTATCCAAACCTGCTATAACAACATCGCGAAGGACCTCTATCGGGATCCCTATGTGTTCCACGAAGATCAGAGCATTTACCACCGCGATGAGAAGTTAACTGGTCGCTTCTGTGCGTGTATTGAGAACTCTGTAAAGGAGCTCATCCCAGTTCAACAGATTCTTCAGACCTATATGTCGCAAGAATCCAGGGATATTGATCTAGATGGTGAGGTTCAAGACACCGAGGATCCCGATGTCTTTGATGGAGAGGGAGGAGAAGATCCTATGGGAGGGCCCGAACCCTCACCAGAGGAACTTCAGGAAAATCAACCCATGGAGGAGCAAAGTGATCCAAATGGTTTTGACAATGAATTCAAGACGGTTCCAGGTGTTCAATCCCCCGATCCCATGGAAAGTGGTGAACCACAGGGTGAACCACAGGGTGAACCACAGCCTCAACCAGAAGATGATGTTCTATTCGGAGACGCCCCAGACTACCGTACAAAAAAAGTTGGTTATAATTAAATGGAACTCTCCGACTATTTACGCGACCCAGTATACGCGGCCCTAATTGCCGGAGCCACAACCGCGGGTTACATTCACCTTAAGGCGTATTTGAATAATGAAGGTAAATTAGAACTCAGCCAATACACTAAACCAGCCGTACTTGTCGCAATTCTTGTGTATGTGATTGTACTTAATGGTCTTGGTCAAAAGGAGGTTATTTCTAATGACCCTTTCTAACTTAAAGATTACACTGTACTACTAAGAAAATGGCGTCCGTTAGTGCATTCAATGACATGATGGGTCAATTTCTTGTGGAATTGCACAAGACTTTTCCAGATGAAAAAAGCATCAAGAAGATGTTGACTTCGTTCGACCTTCTTAAGAGTACAAGTCCTAGGCTTCTGGTAAACGGTTTTATGCAGAGCGTAAAGCCTCATGCGGACATGGTTTCCTCAAAGAATGATGAATTTATCCTTGTTCACTCCAAGGATATTGATTTCCTCTCAGAGATTGATATCGTTCGACTTTGGAAGAAGATGAATGACGGTACCAAGGATGCAGTTTGGCAGTATCTCCAGACTCTATACATTCTAGGAACTACTATTCAGTCTGTTCCCGAGGATACCCTTGCCGCCATCGAGGCTATGGCCAAGGATGTCGCTGAGAAGATGCAAAACAGTGACGGTGATATTAACCAGGATGCTCTAATGAAGATGATGGGCTCTATGTCTGGTATGATGTCTGGTCTCCCCAAAAAATAAACCTCATCTATATTAAATGAAAGTTTGGTTCGAAGATCCTAAACAACTCGTAAAAAATTCAAAAATTTTAGAGTTCTGGCCTAATAGCAAACAAACACCAGAGGATAGGATCAATTCGGCATCACGGTTCATCATTTATACCACATGTGTTTTATTTGTGATTCGCCGTGATCCCAGGATTTTCGTCCTAGGCGCAACAATGCTGTCTATCGTTTACGTTATGTACAAGGCGAAGCTCATTAAGGAGCCCTATGGCACCACAGAGAAGATGTCTGTGTGCCAAAAGCCTACAAAGGAGAATCCCCTTGGTAACGTTCTTATAACTGACTACACGGATGCTCCAAATCGTCTGGAGGCTTGCTATTATGCTACGGCTCAACCTTTGATTAAAAAGTTCAGTAGCGACACGATTAATTACGATTCTGGGCGCTCTCGTTCTACTTTACCTATGTACAAGCGCAATGCGTTTGAGCGCCAGTTCGTGACTACTCCAGTATCAAAAATTCCAGGCGATCAGACTCAGTTTGCTGAGTGGCTCTATGGTCCCAAAAATGGACCCATGTGCAAGAGTGATACAAAGTACTGCAATCCTGACGCCAGGGGTGTTCAGTTAGAGGCATTTGCGGGACTTGGAAGTGATGGAGACATCAGGGGTCCCAGAGGTGGTGGTCGTGTAAGGGGAGGTGGTGGAACTTATAGTTAGATTAATATTCTCATGTAATAATAAATGGCGTATCAGCTTCAACCTGGTCTTTCTATTGTTGACAATAAAGGTGCCCTTCCTTCCGTCGCGGCTACCGATGAAGTGTTTGTTTACCCTCAGCCCAGTCACCTGAACTACGGTTCACGCCCAAATACTATGTTATATGGCACCGCACCATACATGGCAGGTAAAGGCGCTCCCGCGAAATACATTGATACTAGCGATGAACTTAGACCCCAGTCTACTTCTCGTTTCAATAAGACTATCGTTCAAACGTATGAACGTAACCTATTCCCCCTCACTAACATGGAATGTAAGACTCCTCTTCGCACCATGAAATATGAACCCGCCAGTACCCGCGCCGATCTTCAAAACGGCCTTTTCCAGAAAAGGTACGTTAATAAAAATATCAGTAAGAAATAAGAATGGCCGACCCTGTATCTCTGTTAGCCGTAGCTGGGCTTGTTTATGCTGGAAGGACTTTGAGTACTACGAATAAGTCCAAGACTGAAAACTATAGTCCAGAAGCTAAAATTGTAATGGCGAATGATGGAGCTGGTCCCGCTTTACCTCCTCCAGTAAATGATTTTGTTTCTCGTGTGGAAGTTCCCTCTAAGAGGGAGATGGCGAGTTTTGCCGACATTGGCCGCCAACAACGCAGTGGTGGTCAGGAATTACTTGATATGCGTGGACGTATGTTTGACCAAGGTCGTATGAATAACCTTTCTCCAGTAGAAAAGCAGTTGGTTGGTCCAGGTTTGGGAGTTGACGCCAATGTACCTGCTGTCGGTGGTTATCAGCAAATGTTTAGGGTTAATCCCATTAATGTTGGTGAATACCGTCTTACGACTTTACCAGGCCGATCTGGTCCAGCGGTAGATGTTACTGGTGGTCGCTCGGCTAAGGTTGGGCAACTTACCCACAATAAACCCGAAACTACATCCTATTTACCTACCCGTTTACCTACTATGGCTGGACGCGCTCAGGGAATGACGGGTGTTGTTCCTCGTAACGAGCATGAAAGAACTAAGAGAACTACCAACCGTTCAGAGACTGGTTTACGCACCGATGGCTTAGGCTACAATGGCGCTAAACGTATGGTTTCTGCTCAGACCCTCGCTCAGGATCCTACTCGATTCAAGTCTGATCGCAATGATGAGCAGTACAGGTACAACAACCAGCCAGCTCCAGGTATTCATAGTTTCCACGGTGCTTACGCGACTGGTGCTGCCAGCCGAGTTACTGCGAAGACGAATGAGGAACTCATGAAGTATGGATTCCGTCCCGAGGATCGTCGTGGAAAGCCAAACAGGCCCGGAAATGCGGGTCGTATGAATGTCAGAGAGGGACCCCTTAAACAGGGTGGTGCACTTACGGCTGTTCGTAGCGACACCTCGCGCATTGATGGTCGTATGAATGCGGCCAATGGTGGTTGGACTCAACAGTATCAGAACAAGACTTTCCATCAGTTCAACCCCTATAAGGGTAACGAGAACCCCAACTCCAAGAATCTTGGTATTGCTGCCAAACAACTGGAGAACAACCCACTTTCCCACGCGCTTTACCGTTAGATCTTTGTCTCATAATTTGTTGAAAACAATCATTAAAATATTGTGCCTATATTTTAATGAAGGTTCACACCCTAAACATAGACAGTAGTCAGCGTGACTCGGTCACGTATCCCAATTCTAATAACTACGTCATTTCGTTAGAAAATCCGATATATGATGTCGAAGAGATACGTCTTGTGTCCGCCCGTATCCCAACACCCCAAACACCTGCACCAAACTCTTTAATTTTAAGACTGTCTTCTGGATCCGACGAACTCAATCAATCGGTCTATGTGGGAACACCTCATTATACAGGTCATATCCTTTTAAATGGTACAACCAATTTAACGTTTAATGGCTCAGACGACCCCTTTGTACACCGTTTTCATTCTGGTCCACAGAAGATTATAAATGATATAGGAATTGAATTTTTATACATGAATAACGGTGTTCTTACGACATATGAGGTGGGTAATACCGAACACGTTCTAAAGTTTGAGATTAAGTGTTCCACAGACAAATTAGAAGGTTTAACAAAGATTCCATTAGATAAATTTGCGAAGAAAAAGGAGAAGACGAAAGATGAGAAAGTAAAGAACCTGGGAAGTGAGATTCTTTACAATCAAGAAGTATATATCTATATAGGTATCATTGCCTTCTTTGGTATTGTATTGATGTTTCTGATGAAAGGAAGTTCACCTGTCCCACCACCCACTTAGCGGGTAATGGCGTAGACAGGCTGAGCAGGCTTGGAGACGCGAGTAGACACGGTGGAGATCATCATGTAGACCGCGATAGAGAGGAGAGTGGTGAGCACGGCAGTGAGCGCGTACTGGGCACCACCGTTCTTGGGCACCTTAATGACCTGATTGATGATGAAACGAACAACATCCATCCAGGACATCGCCGCAGCGAAAGAGAAGCCAGCGACGATCGCGTTGAGGGACTGGGTTTCGAGTTCCTGGGTAACAAGGGTGACAGTTTGCATAGCCGCCTTCATTGTGAGTAATATACTATAAGTTAGGAAAATTATTCATTCTGGTAATAGTTCCTCCTTTTCAATTTTTTTATACCTGGTTTTTTTTAGACTTTTTGAATTCGCGAAGAGTTGATCGTCTCCTGATATATCTCCACTAGAGCTGCTCTCTGAATCGTTATCTTTACCAAAGACGTGTAACTTCATATCCGAATCATTGAAATTCCAACCTTCAGGCTCCCATGTGCTCATTACTATTAATGGCATTTTTTAACATCTGTTCTGTCGGATTTTGGGGTATCCAGGCATCCCAGCGATCGTAAGCTTCATTTACTAAAACGAATTTGGGGTCAGACCCGCTGTATCTTTCAAATGCGGGACATTCGCTCACATCTACAACATCCATTTCTTCTTCTGGGTCCTCTTCGTCTTCATCTTCACAAACTTCTTCGTATAGATCTGGGAACATAGATCCAACAGTCTCCCCAACTGCGTTCATAGCACAGTATTTCATCGCATATTCCATGTCTTCTGAGAGTAACGTGTCTCTCCCACAAGCCCTGCAATATTCAGCCGCGAGTAAAGTACCCTTTTCAAAAACAGGCAGAAGAATGTTAGTCATTGTTTCGATGTACTGCTCTGCCATTCTGTCACCAGCATCACCAAAACCAGTTTGCATATTCATCTTTAGTATTTAAGAGTAAAAAGAGATTCAGCAATTCCCTCACCGACACGAAGAATATTGTGGTTTACTGCGTATACTCGGATTTGTCTAGAAAAATCTGGGCATGACGTGAGACTTAGGTGAAGTATTTGCTCTTTTACGTTACTCATGTTCACTTGTCCTGTTGGATAAGCCTCTTCTGGTTGTAAAGCAAAACTATACGAATAGAAACGCCTAATCAATTGTGTTTTGGAGTGATGTATAGCTGCCTGTACAGCTTTTAGGAAGAGAACGGTACCAGTCTCCTGTGTAATAATGTCTTGCCCATCAAATTGTAGTGTAAGGTAATTCAGGTTTTCATAAAGAATACGTTTGTTGTCAGCTGTGAGAGCTGTATTATCGTAATCAAATGGTGTTACAAAATTACCATGTGATACACCATTACCCCTAGTACCCTGTCTTTGAATTACAAAATAGAGTTCTTTGACTGGATTTCTAAAGTCAAGTTTGAACGTTCCCTCCTTAATACCTACACCCACATCAAATACATTCTGTTGTACCTGTGTTATGATGTAGTCTTTCTTCATCTTCTGCATCTTGGATCTTTCATTTTTGTCTAAAAATACAACCTCTGTAGAGAGTTTAAAATCCTTAATATGTATATTAGGGGGTGACGTAACACGACTACCATCAATATCAACCATGATTTCCTCTGGTTTTCTAAGTGTAATCTCAACTTCAACTTCCTGTTTGTTAATAGCACATAGAGGTATAGCGAGTTCAGGGTGTTTGTAAAAGTAGAAGGGTAGATCAACGAAGAAGTTTTCATCTGAGTTGGCTCCGAGTGTACCCGTTATGATTATACCTCTGTTGGGTATTCCACCACCTGTAACTACCTCACCAACAAGTTTATCACTTGTTCTAAGTGAATACTTTCCAATGAGTTGTTCCAGCGCCTTTTGTTTTGTTTGTGTAACATTATGCTCTGAGTATATTTGGAGATAATCACTATAAAGCCTTTGAACTATGGTACCGCCTATGATCAGATCTACATGATCAATTATGGCGTGGCCAACCGATTCTATGTATACAGGGCTACCTGGAATTTCTGGTAGAGTCATTTTAACACTCAGAGTTTTTAATAGATCACCTTGATTTTGGGGAATCTTGAACTTAATTTTTTTCCCAAAATCTGCTTCATTTTCTGGATCTAAATCGTCGTACTGTGTAGAAAAATTTGCGTGCTTTTTGAAAGCTTCCACAAAATGACTGTAGTCTGGATTCCTCGTGAAATACCTGTCTTGGGATCCAGACGTTAGCATCTGTATTCTACCAGCCATTACTAATATAACTACCTAAAATTTTAAACCGGCTAAACCACTCTCAAACCTGAGCACGTTGTAATTTATAGCGTACACCCGCGTGTTATTGTAGTCCGTTGTGGTTAATGGATCAATTTCAATTGTAAACAGTTTGTGAGCTATGCGACTCATGTTCACTTGCCCAGTTGGATAGTACATCTCTGGTTGTAAGGAGAAGGAATACATACCAAATTTAGAGGTGCTAGACGCTTGTGGAGCGTTTATGTGATGTTTGAAAGGTTGTTCGTACGTCAGGAATAGGTTATTCCTATTGAAGACGACTTCATTATTGAATCGAAGTTCAGCGTTAGTAATAGTGTTATACTGATTTGGGTAGTTATTTTGGACTGAATCCTCTGACTGTGATACAAAGAAGAGTTCTTTTACTGGGTGTGAAAACTTCAACATCACAGACTTTTTATTTTCACCGGGGTTCATTTTAAACTTGGCAATTTGAAGTTGGGTGATGACATAGTCAATTGGTCTAGATACCAGAAACCCCTTCTCATCATCAGTTAAGTAGACAAATTCCGTATCAAGTGCAAACTTCTTTATAGAAGCGTTTATGGATTCGGGTGCACCGTAATGAATAAGTTCCCTCAGTGGTCTCGTCTTGATTCTAACCTCTACGATCTGTTTAGTAAGGGCACACGTTGGTATAGATAGACTAGGGTTTCTATAGAAATAGAATGGCAAGTCTAAAAAGTATGAGTACTCACCGGTATATGCAAGTATATTACCATGTCCATTTAAGAAGTACAAAGTCTGTTCAATATCATCATTGGTACTATGAAGCTGTTGATACATATAGATGTACTCCCCTGTAATCTTTTGTATAATTTGGCCACCAATAACCAGTTCAGCGTAATCTATAAGATGTGATACTATAGATTTACTCCATACGTTGGCACTGGGGTTTGGATTTGTGAGAGTAACCTTAAGGTTGAAATTCTTTATGAGATCACCTTTGTCATTAGGAACCCTGCACGTAAGAAGATTACCAAAATCTATTTTCCCATCAAACTGACTCTCTACATAATCAAAGGAAAACTTGGTATGCCTCTTAAAATTCATCAGGAAATACGAAAATTGTGGTTCACCAGTTAACCACTGATCTTGGATTCCTGTTGTAGCAAGCCTTAACCGACCAGCCATTCCTACTGTATATGAGTAAAATTTTGGTAAATAAAACGAAACGCTATAATAGAATGAATCTTCAGTTGAGGAAGTTCAAACCTGAGACAATCAGTGATGACCGGGTTTGTGTGTTCATTGGGAAACGTAATACAGGTAAATCAACTCTCGTCAAAGATATTATGTTCCATAAGAAACACCTCCCGGCGGGAATAGTGCTGTCTGGAACAGAAGAGGGTAACCATTTTTATTCAGACTTTATCCCAGATTTATTCATTTATGGTGACTACGATAGAGAGGCAATAGAAAGAGTGATGTCTCGGCAAAGAAGGTTGGTTGGTGCGGGTAAAGACAATTGTGGTGCCTTCATGTTATTGGACGACTGTATGTATGACTCCAAGTTCCTTAAAGATACATGTATACGTCAGTGCTTCATGAATGGAAGACATTGGAAAATCTTCTTTATGTTGACTATGCAATATGTTATGGACTTACCCCCAGCACTTCGTGCGAATGTTGATTATGTTTTCATCTTGAGAGAGAATATCATTCAAAATAGAGAGAAACTTTACAAATCCTTCTTTGGTATCTTTCCCTCGTTCGACATGTTCTGTAAGGTAATGGATGCCTGTACTGAAAATTATGAGTGCCTCGTATTAGATAATACGGTTAAGTCTAACAAGATTCAAGATTGTGTGTTTTGGTACAAAGCAACTGTTAGGAAGGGTTTCAAGGTTGGTAGCCCTCAATTATGGAGCATGCATAAGAAGATGTACAATCCAAAACACGTTAATCAAACGGAGCAGGATGCCAAAAAGGCAACGAAGAAAACCAAACTTACGATTACTAAAAAGAAATAGGCGCGTCACTAGAACTTTAAGAAAACATTTGAATATATTAACATGGCTTCTGAACACGTCCCCACTATGAACCTCTTCGATGATGGCGAGGGTATGGTGCCATTACATACACAAGATAAACCTTCTACAGCGTTTAAATCACCTGAAAAAAATATGAGTACAAATAAAGACACTATGGACTCTACTCCTATTAATGATATTATGATGGAGCCCCCTATGCTTACCGAGGACCCCAGGGTACAGGGTGTTATGCCCCAAATGGTTGCCGCTCAACCTCAAGCCGCTTACCCTGCTCCCACCAAGACTAAGGAGGAGGCTCCTGAGAGCAAAAATCCTCTCAACCTCACCGATGATCAGCTTACTGCCCTCCTCGTAGCTGCTTGTACCGCCATTGCTGTCAGCAAGCCCATTCAGGATCGTCTTGCGACTTCTATCCCCAAGTTCCTTAACGAACAAGGGGGTAGAAGTATGGTTGGTTTAGCCACTACTGGCGCCGTGGCTGCTATTATCTTCTTCTTTGCGAAGAGCTACATCATCAAGGCTTAAGCCTGCATCATGTTGTTATAGATCGAGTCATCTATACCACTGAAGTAGGTGATTAAAGCACCACCGATGAAAGCACCAGCTAAAACAGCGTTTAACTCCAAATGCTTCCTTCTATCGCTCTTATGAAAATTCTTGACAGTATCCTTGGAACGCTTCCACCATTCGTTAATAGCGAAGGTGATGATGAGCGCGAAAAGGGTCGTCATGGCAAAGAAAGAACGATCGACTGCAAGACGGGGGATGTCACCGACGATGGCGCGAGCGGCGTTGGGAATGATAACAGTTAAGAAGACGAGATTAGTGTAGTAGTTATCAGTGTGCTTGGGGACTTGTGTAACGGCGTAGAACACAACCCAAGAAAAAATCGCTGCTAAGAGATCATTAACAGGAGTTTGCATTTATCATATTACGAGATTTTATTTATCCTGAATGTATTGACCACAGAATTTGGTCTTGTCTGGTAATCTATTGTAAATCCCTATAGATTCACACATCCCTCTCAACTCCATAAAGTTGTTCCAGAAGTTCTCGGAATGGGTCCATTCAGGTACCGTACTGTGAGCAAGCTCGTGAATTAAAACGTGCATAATCTCATTGACATCACCATCTATACATATAGTTATGTCAGCCCCCTTGTTAACATTGTAGCCCACTGTCCCATACATCATCTTAAGCGCCGTCAGTGGTATGGGGTTTACCAATATACTAAACTTCTCATTGTTCGTTTTCTCGATGTGTTCTCTGAGAACACGATACCTCCTCTTCACTTCAGTGAAGTTCTCTGGTTCACGGATCATGAAAAGTATGATTAGGTTGATCACGATCAATACGATAAAAGGTATCATCTGTTATAAACAAAGATAAATTTACTGTACAACTCTGAGATTGGGTTACCTTGGAGACCCTCCCAAAGTTGTAATTTGAAACCAAGCTCCTCCAGATGGGTCACCAAAAGATCTTTGTACCCGACTGGTTCAGCCTTTGGACCCTCTGCGTAGTACGGAGTATCAGTCAGGTGTACAAAAAGCTTCTCCCCAAACCCACCATTCCCATGATCTTTGAGTTTGAAGAAATTCCCCATATCATCCTGAAGTGGTGTCTTGAAGATAATCTTTTCCGAATCTGGAATAATACCAATCAAAAGTCCACCTGGTTTTACGCGCTTCTTAATCTCATAGATGGAACTGAAGAAGAGATCTCTCGTGGCGAAGATGTAGTGGAGTGAAAAGTTGAAACAGACGACATCAAATTTTCGTTTTGGACAGTTGTGTATATCACCCTCATAAAAGTTTACACGCATATGCATGTTCTTAGCTCTAGACCTGGCTTCAACGAGAGCCGAGGGTTCTGGGTCACACATGTTTATATTGGCGCCACATTTATGCCATTTCTGTAAATCACCCCCAAAGCCACACCCAACATCAAGGATGTGATGACCACTCTTTGTCACACTTTGAATGAGTTCCCTCTTGGCGTCGTTGTGATTCTTTCGAATCTCCTCCATTCTTAATACATGAATATAATCTTTAAGATTGTAGTTTACTTAGGGCTTAAAGTTTAGAAGCGTTCAGTAGCTATAATGTCTCTTGAACAAGATTACACTACTGTCCCCGGTCAGATTTTCGCATGCCTTTCTATTGTCGGGCCGGAGTGTCCACAGAAGAATGATAAATTTGGTATAAAGATCCGAGGAGCTTTTGCTAATCGCGATGAGGCTGCTAACCACGCAAAGCGTCTTCAAAAGGAGGATCCAACCTTTGACATATATGTTGTAGATATGTACAAGTGGCTCCTGATTCCACCAGATTCTTCAAAGATTGATGATGTTCATTATTCTAACGAGAAACTCGAAGAGATTATGACTGGTTACAAAGAGAATCAGGCTCAGGCTGCCCGAATGTTTAATGAGCGTAAGCAAGCCATGGGAGATAAGACTGGCTTCGCACCTGGTGATGACAACTCCAAGTTTTACACTAAGCCCGACGAGGCTCCCATCTCTCACCCAGCCGAGGTGCTCGAGCGACTTAAGAAGGAGAAGCCAGATGCCAACATGGAGGATCTCGTCAAGGAGGCAGATGCTATAGTTGCGGAGGAAATGAAACAGCGACAGAAGGAGCGCGAGGAAGCTGCTAAGGCCGCTGAGATGAGTGAGACCAAGGAGGAGGAAGAGGCTTCTACCGAGGCCAAGATCGAAGAAACTAAGGATGAGGGTGAACCCGAAGTTTCTTCCAAGTAAATAATTTTCATAACTAATATTAAATGATTAGCATTATCGTAACAATCATTCTCGTAAGTGCTTTCTTCATTTTGTTTTTTGGAGGGATGGATCCAGAAAACAAAAAGGAAAAGAAAAAGGTTAATAAACCCGAAGCCAGTACTACTGCTGGATTTATCGAGGATACATACAGAGATCCATTTATCAATCATTTTATACCCCCGAAGGTTGGTAACATAGGTAAGTTTGTTCCTTACTCAGGTGTACCTGAGAATCACTGGCTGCATGGTTTTCCCCATAAAAAAGCCAAGTAGGAATACACCGAATATAAGAATCCATGTAGTCTTATCAATGTTTTTGAATACATCAAACGTTTCTTGGCTCTGATAAGGGGGTGGTGGATATTCAGATGGATGAAAATAATACTCCTCAGCGGATTTTTCGTTATTTTCATCTTTCTCCTCTGGAACATTTTCCAAAACGGGGTTATACTCGATGGGATTACCGATATCAGTTTCCATTTTCTAATATAGAAGGGGTTTTTTTTAAGTATTTTCTTCCTCACTTTCACTCTCATCATCTACTACAAAGTCCTTGAGATTACCATTTTCATCTGCGTCTGAATCATACTCTTCTTCGCTATCATCGTCGTCGTAAAGTTCATCATCTGTGTCGATATCTGAATCTATATCTGTGTCGTGTTCATCTGTTCCATAATCATCTTCTAATACCGTTTCAGTGGGTTGAAATAAAACGGGTTTCTTTATCTGCCTTCCTGAGCGAGTACGGGTAACTACTACAACCATTTTATGTAGTATTGCGTATTATTGTTTAAGTAGTTTTACAAGATTATTGTCTATTATCGTGTGTGTTCTAGCCTTATTTTTCTTTCCTTTACAAATTGGGCATTGTTGCGTTATTTTATTACCTTTTATGATGTAAGTCATCACATTGTCTGGGTGATCTCCTCGGATGGATTCACAATAGGTTGATGTTGTAAGCGCCACATGATTCGTCTTGTTTCGCTTAACACTTACGACTGTCGTGTCCGCCTGTCCAACCATGATCTTCTGTATAAATCTCTGCAACAAGGGCTTCACCTCAGTCTGTTTAGGTTGTGGTTTTTCAACGAATTTCTTGATTTCTGGGCAACTCTGGAGTTCTTCCTTTTTAGGATACAATTTGTTGACAATAACACTCGGTAACTCATGTCTCCGTCCACAAAAGTCTTTACAGAATCCATCTTTCCTTCCTCTGAGCGTTTCACAGCGACAGAAACACTTCTGTATGATAAGTTTTCCACTGATAATGAACCATACATGATTTGAATTGTGTTCTCTCCGTAAGTTCTCACAGTAATTAGAATTAGTGGCAGCTAGAAAGGTGTTCTTGTGTTTGAAAAGTTTAGTGATGTAAGCATTTGATTGCCCTTCAAGATTCTTCCTCACAAACATCTGTATGAGAGATTTAAGCTCTTCATCCTGTAGTTCATCCTTTGTTTCATCTTCTGTAAAAGAACCTTCTCTAGTAGGCATAGATGGTGGTTGAACAAACACCGTTTGAGGAGCATCTGTACGAACTGCGGACATTTTCAAAAGTTCTACATCGGGTGTAGGTTGCACACGAATAATTGTACTCAAGGGCTCTGGGGTGTACATGAAAACGGGTAAGTATGCGAGTTGGTTCACCTTACCCTTCTCACACCCGGGACAACCCTGTCCACCACAAGCATCGTGTTTAGCCCTCTTATAGGACCACGGCATTCTAAAACCACTGCCTTTGGTCTTTCTATGAATGTCACCGTATACAGCTGCGTCTATGATATCATTCCAATCATATGAACTCTTAGCTGTGGCGAGGGCTACGAGCACGTGTTCTCTCAAAGCGATTGCTGAACTTTGATCTACAACAAAGTCTGGCCAGTTTAGATGTACCCCAGTTTTGATAAAGTTACCAACCGTCTTTGGGGGTGATACAGAAATTAAGCACTTTTTACCACCATGACGCTTCACCTTGTCACATATGATTTTACATATGGATTTGATCTCATCCATTGTGAGAGATTCTCTGTCCTTGTAGTCAATGTCGATGAAGAAGTTGTAAGTGGGAGTCTTTTGTTCCACGACAAACAGCTTCTCATTGGAGCTAATAGCTTCTATGTATTTATCATAAAAGTCGTTCAACCTATCAAATGGCACAGAGAGTTTTCCCCCGTCCATGAGCACATGTGATAGATTGGTTGCGTTATCAAATTTTTGAGATGCGCACCAACTCTTAAACATATCTATTTATTAGTCGTCGTCTCTAAACCACTTCATAAATGATACATCCGGGTACACTTTTTTTTCAGCTAATTCTTTTTTTATAACTAAAAGTTCATACACAGTCTTATCTTTATTTTCATCCTTCCACTGATTGATCTCATCTTCACACATTCCCCGATTCTTATCAAGAAGCTTTTCAATCTGCATCAATATGTAAGTCTTAGACTTCATTATTTAATAGAGAAGGTTTTTCTATTATGAGAACTTATGCACGAATAGAACTCTGGATTTTTAATCACGTTATCAACTATAAGTTTCCAACACTTTCGTGAGCTGAATTCTTCTAGAGTGTCAAAACTCATAAAATCATTCTCGTCATAGGTTTTCTTGTATGGTTGATGGTTAACCTTCTTTACTGCTGTTTTTTGCTTCTCTTCATAGAACTTTCGCACCATTTCCTGTTGTTGAAATCTGGTGTAATTGACAAAAAATATGAATACATTGTACTCTAACTCTACTGTAGGGCTTTCCTTGTGTATAAACTTAAATTCTGTATACTGACCATTTTTTAGTGATACAACCCCCCTAGTCTCTTCTTCGAGTTCTCGAAGAGCACATCGGATTGGGTTGTAAATTTCTCTTCTTCGGCATCCTCCTGTGACAAATATCCATTCCTTGAATCTCCAATCTCTCACAGTGAGGAATCTCGGTTTGCCATCCGTAAAACTAACCGGTATCGCAATCGCTTTGTATTTTTTCATTGCTCATTCGTTAAGCTACAATAAGCGGATATGTTTATTCAATCAGTTTTTCCTCTTCGGGGGTCATTTCCGACAAAACATCGTCATCTTCGTCTCCATCGATACCATTGAGCCTCTCCATGACGTCCTCTGAGAATTCTCTAAGTTCATAAAGTTCCTCGCGAGTCTTGTTAAGTTCTCGGAGTAGGAAAATAACACCTATAATAGAAATGGCTGTGGCGATCATCATCATATTCTCGTGAGTGAAAGGGATCATTTGTATAATACCCTAGCTTTATCTTTTTAAGCATTCTACATCAGTGCTCCCATACGAGTTCTACCTACTGGAGGGCATTCATATGGAGTCTGGGCAAATTGGACGGCTTCGTAATGCGTATTTTGACAAGACTTTTCGGTCGATGGAGAGGGTTGACCGATAAACGTCTCGAGTGTCCTGGATTTAGGATCGTACGTCAATACAAAAACGATGGCGAGTAGGAATATAAGATCCCACATTTATTATTTACACATAAAATTAGTTAGAATAGAGTAAACCGCCCATACCATTTTCTATACGGAGGATGTTGTAATTTACGGCATAAATATCTTTGTTTACCGACCGTGTATCATTCACAATACGAGCCGAGTCAAGTCGGGAAAAGTTGAGGGTACCAGTGGGCTGCAGCTTACCAGTCTCGAGGCAGAAAGGGTAAGTGAAGAGCTTAGTACCCGGGCTAGAGTTACCGTGGGAGGTGTGGTAATAGAGAGGAACCGATGTGTAGTTAGGGTTCGCAAACTTGAAGTCGGAAACATCGGTACCGTTGATCTGGAGTTTGAGCTTGTTATCATCATTGAGGAACGCCACACCACCATCGGTGGTGGTGTCGGCGTTGTCACCAGCGGCAGCCAAATACTTGACTGGGTGATTGAAATTGAGCTCTTGGATCTTGGAGCCCGAAGAGATCGCCTTCTGGACCTGAGTGATGAGCATGTTGAGGGGTTGAGAAGCGAACATCTCACGCTCCTGGGTATCGAGGTACGCGTAATTCGCGTAGACATCCCACTTCTTGCTGGAATCAGCGGCGTTGGGACCCCAAGTGATACGCAATTCTACGT
>Ga0099850_1000230_pt1 | contig 24374 bp, 28 predicted proteins | sample CB_VirMetaG_5_FD_79182 | JGI IMG/M metagenome (GOLD analysis project Ga0099850, IMG submission 79182) | Freshwater to marine saline gradient viral communities from Chesapeake Bay - CB_1508_1D Viral MetaG | ecosystem: Environmental > Aquatic > Marine > Coastal | place: USA: Chesapeake Bay... | reverse complement strand
GGAACGCAGTGCGGACCATGCCGTCCCGGACAGTCGTCTGGAGCCGCGCAGCAGGGTGCGCGTGGAGGGCCTTGATACGGTCGAGGGTAGCGCGGAACTGCTTGAGGTCAGCGCCAGCACCCACGCCGTAGGCGACGATGTCGGTGGTGTCAGCCTGGGGGCCAGCCACTGCGGGAGCGACGGGCACGATCACGAGGCTGATGAGGAGGAGGATGAGAGCGAACATAGTTTCGTCCTGTGTGTTTGGGGCCAGGGGCCGTGCTGCTGCGACTTACTCGCAGTCGTCAGCGAGGAGCACAGCGCAGAGGCTAACGATGCCAACGATGCAGCCGAAGGCGAGGCTGCCAGAGACCACGGCGAGGAAGACGCCGAGGCCAACCGCGAGGGCTGCACCCACGCAGCCGAGGAGGCTGACGGGGGGGACGAGGTCCTTGGGGTCGATGGTGTTGACGACGAAGAGGACGAGGACGAGGATGATGATGCCGGGCATGGTACTTCTCCTGTGTGTGTGGGTTTGCTCTGTGACACCGGGACTTTGATTTGACACACTGAACATTTGTTACTATGCTCAGTAGCTGCCAGAGACTCGGTGTCCATCACCTTACATACACAGTGTACACGCTCAGCGTACAGATGTCAAGAGAAAAGTACACGCTAAGAGTACAGGGATTGCTATGTGTGCGGAACTCAAGGGTAAAGTGTCGAGAGAAATTTTAGGTGAGTTGATGCTGCGCGCGAGGCGCTGGGAGAGCTTGGGAGGGGATGCTACTTCATTGCTCGCAGCATTTGGAGAATCGCTGCGAGCTTATCGCTCGGGAGCTCCGATAGCTCCTCCAGGATCTCCGCTATCTGCTGGATCTGCTCCAGAGGGATAGAGGGGTCGGTGAGGAGGCTGGCGGGCACGTTGTAGTAGTCGGCGAACTTCTCGACGTACTCGAACAGCCATCGCTTGTCACCACGCTCTAGATCCCCAATGAACGTGTGGCTCATGTCCAGAGCCTCAGCCACATTCCTGAGGGTGAGCTTTCTGCCGTCCTCGTTCTTCCTGCCCTCCCGAAGCACCCTGACTCGTGCCCCGATCTCCTTGTCTATGCTCATGAACTGCACTCCTGAGTCGTAGGTTGTAGACTCGGAGTGTACACAAGTATTCGTATCCATTCAACTTTTACCCTATGCGTGTACAAAGTGGTCTGTCTCTCTTGACATCTGTATGCTCAGCGTGTACATATTGGGGTGACAGGAGGACACATGCAAGACCATGCTTCCAGGAACCCACTGCTCAAGTGGATCGAATCCAACGATCTGACCCCCTACGCCCAAGACTCTGTGCTTGTGAGCAGCACGGGCTATACACACCGATACATCGGGGACATCGCGACAGACAAGCGCAAGTGCGCACACGAGGTCTTGATCGCGATCCAAGAGGCGACTCAGAACCAGTTCACAGCAGCACAGATGCTGGAGTACTGGTATGGGTTGCCTCAGGTTCCCGTGCGGGTGGAGCAAGGGGAAGCGGAGCGGGTGCAACCGTGATCGGATCAGTACTTCCTCGCCACCACGTCAAGCCTCTAGCCTTCCGCCTCCCAACCAGTGAGCCATCTCTCGCACGTGTGGAAGGCTACTTCTCTGACCCCTGCGCCCTTATCAGAGCTGGCGCTGTCAACAACGGGCGTGGGGGTCGCCCCTTCGTCCAGTCGATCAGGAGGCCCTGCTTCTGGGACGACAGCCACATGGGGTGGCTGCGAGCTGTCTGCGTCACGGGGTCACGCGACCAACAGCATCAGGGACCCATCTACCACTCCCATTCTCGCTGCGGAGGTGCATCAGCCCGCGGTGGGAGGCTCGGATGGTCCGAGTGTAAGCAAGCGGACGAGGGCTTCTGCGGCTCCTCTTACGCACTGAGCGGTGACCTGTTCTGCGGGCGCAGACCTTCGCATATAGCCACGATCCTCGTGGGCTGATAGGGGCGACGGGAAAGGGGGTTCGACTCCCTCTGCAGGTACTCTCGCTGGACTCTCCAGCATCGTTCTGGCGCCCACTGCCATCGAGTGTGGGAACGCACACAGGAAGCTCTGTTGTGCGGGTTCGAGTTCCACCATAGGCCCCCCTTGAGTGCCACCACAAAGATTATAGGACTCAAGGGCTTAGGTGGGACATTCGCCACGGTAGTGCCACCCAGGAGTTCCACGATGGACCCCTTCAACGCCTCTCAGGATCGTCGATCCCCCTCTAACCAAGGGGATGATGAGCGTTCGGTCGAGGCTGGCACGAACCTTGCGAATGATCTCTCTTCTCTTAAAGAGAAGAGAGAGATCTGATCTAGACGAGAGGGAGGGTCCGCTTGGACTCCCCCTCCTCTCGGCAAGGATGATCGAGATGCTCTCTGCAACACAACTCATGACTCATGTGACATCACTGCACCAGCAGGGCAAGCTCCACGCTCACGAACATACGACCGCTGCCCTTGTGGTCGGTCGCTGGCTGGGGGGATCGCCCCTCACGCTGCGTGAGCTCGACGACTATCTGCCAGTGGGCGAGCGACAGCGACGCAAGTACCTCGCTCGCCTCGTGCAGCAGTCTATCCTCCGCCTGGAGCAACGGCCCGATCGTCTCTGGCACATCGTCCCGGTCTGTCACCAGCAGGTCGCGCCCTCGATGTCGACCACGCCGACCAACGTCAAGCAGGTCGATCCTGAACCCGCACCACCCAAGGCAACGCCCAAGCATGTACCCATTCAGCCCACGGACACCTGGCTGCAGTGGCTCCCCGCAGACAAGCGCGCACAAGTCCACGCAGTCTCAGCCGACAAGGTCACCCGCGTCCGGCGAGCCCTCAAGAAGGTCAGCCCCTCTGACCTGGAGCCGGGCCTCGCCAAGAAGATTCGCGAGGTGCGCTACCCTTTCGGCTACCTGGCCACCGTCCTCACCGCAGACGGCGACTTGCAGAAGCACGCTCGCCGAAAGGACACGCCACCCTTGAAGGCCGAGACCGTACGTGCACCCAGTCATCCCAGGCCACCGTTGCCCGAGCCTGAGCCTCCTGTCGAGCTGACACCTGAGCAGCAGGAAGAAGTACGATGCACCTTTCAAGACATGATGAAGATGCTAGACGAGCCCGAGTCGAAGCGGACGCGGCGCAGCTCCCGAACGCACTCGAAGCCGAACGCACCCTCTGGGCCAGTCTCTTCCTCAACTCTGAGCCTTACCCCGGACTGGCTGAGAGGCTAGCCCCGGAGCAGTTCTACGACCCCCGGCACCAAGTGCTGTGGCGTCGAGCGGTCGATGTGTACGAGCAGCACCAGCGGTTGGACCCGGTGACGTTGCTGGCTGCCTTGGGCCCTGATCTCAAGTACGCCGGTGGCATGGCTTACCTGAACGAGATCAGCGATGGCTATCCACCCACTTCGATGCCGGACTACTACGCCACTCTCATCGAGGACACCTACCGACAGCGGTGTGTGATCTTCGCCGCGGAGCACGTTCGCGAGCAGGCTCTGGTCTCCACCTCGGGGGACGAAGCGCTGCACCACCTCACTGAGGCGTCACGCCAGGAGGAGGAGCGCTCCATCTCTGACGAGCCAAGCACGTCGCGCGCCCTCAAGAAGGCCTTCGCCTTCATGGAGGCCTGTCGTATGGGCACGGTCGATCGAATCACCACTGGGATCCCTGACCTGGACGAGCACATCGTGTTCATGCCACCGGACATGTGGCTCCTCGGGGGTCGGAGCGGGATGGGAAAGACTACGCTCGCTCTCAACATCGCCGAGCACAACTGCACCCTCGGCAAAGGGGTGGGCTTGTTCTCGCTGGAGATGACCGAGGAGCAACTCATGCTCCGCTTGCTCTCTCAGCTGGCCAGCGTCTCCGTCAAGGACATGCGCGAGGGCAAGATCGGCCAGAGGGAGGGAGACCTCGCTCGCCTGACCCACGCAGCTCAACAGATCGCTTCGTGGCCTCTGTACATCGACGACACTAGCCGGCTGACCGTTCAGCAGCTCCGGCACCGCGCTCGCGAATGGAAGCGGAAGCACGGCATCAAGCTCTTGATGGTGGATTACTTCGGGAAGCTGACCGCCGACGGGGACTTCGCCAGCAAGGAGCAGATGCTTGCCTACTGCTGCGAGGAGCTGAAGGCACTTGGCAAGGATCTGGGGATCTGTGTGATGCCTCTGGTCCAACTCAACCGCGACATCGAGCGGCGCAAGAGCGGCCGGAACCCCTCTCCCTGGCCCACCAACGCAGACCTGCGCGACACGGGTCAGTTGGAGCAGGAGGCCGACATTATCACCTTCAACTACCAGGAGGATCCGGAGGACAGCGAGCGGATCACCTTGGTGAACACCAAGCAGCGGCAGGGCGACACGGGCAACGTACCTGTGTGGTTTGAGCGTCAGTTCAGCCGGTTCCGCTGCCTCAGTGAGCGCAGGAGGGCCAATCATGGCTATTGAGATGACGCTGCCTTGGCCCCCGACGGTCAACCACATCTGGAAGCGCGGCAAGCGTGGGATGTACCTGACGGACAAGGGCAAGGACTTCTACCGCGACGCTGTGGCCGTCATCCATTCGCAGGTGAGCATGTCCATGCTCACCGAGCGGCTTGACGTCACGATCGATCTCTACCCTCCCGACCGACGCAAGTGGGACATCGACAACCGCACCAAGTGCGTGCTCGACGCTTGCACCCGCGCTGGAGTCTGGGAGGACGATGAGCTGATCGACCGGCTCGTGGTGGAGCGACACGAACGGGACCCCGGCAAGCAAGGCTTCGCTGTGGTCACTGTGCGACCCAGGGAGGCGAGCGCATGATCCCCGTACTCAAGGTGCTGGTCCTGTTCCTCTACCTCTACGGCGTGTTCCGGGCCCTGTTCTGGGTCGCGCACGTCGTGGAGATAAGCGAGCGCGAGGACTGGCTGATGTGGTTTGTGATCCCGGTTGGCATGGGTGGGGCGGTGTTCTGCCTGACCTTTTTACTTTTGCTCGTGGCTGGGCTGTAGGAGGACGACGATGGCTTGGCTCACAGGCGCCCTGTTCCCCTTCGATGAGTGGGATCCAGTCGACGACACTGACTCCACCGCTGGAAACTGGCACCGCTCACAGTCGAGCGTCCTGATCACGGTCTCATCACATACCGCAACCTCAGGGGTCTCCTACCAAACATACCAGCAGTACCGGGAGGCCTCCGCTGAGGTACGGCGCATCCAGCAATCCTATCGAGAACGCGATTGGCTGCGGTCCATCTGGGCTGTGGCCCGGTGGGTGTACGCACTCACCCTCATGTACACAGTACACCGTTGGTGGCTGGTCACCCTCACGATCCGGTCCCGGAGGTACCCGAAGTGGCTCTTGCCACACCCAACTTGACCCGTGGGCATTGCCCAACGTGCCGGTGAATCAACGGGAGGACGGCAGGCCGCTGAGACCGGCAAGTGGAACACCCTGCCCCACCTCTTACTCAAGGACAACGACGATGCGACGATGGTTTTACTGGCCCTTCAAGGACCCCAACGCTCTCCATGCCTGGACTGCGCGTCCCTGGCTCTATGTTGAGCTGTGGCTGCTGTGGAAGGCCCGTCACTGCTCTGTGGGTGTCAAGTGTCACGCGGTGGATGGATGGGGTGGCGTACAGGTGAAACTGTGCATCCCCTGGGTGCTCAACGTGTATGTCACCCTGGACTTCCTTTGGATGCTCCGGTGGTTGCCGTACCGGCTCCACCTCGACTATGGGCGGTTGCCTGTCCAGCGCGTGATCCGGGTCTCGTTTCATGACTGGACCCTGTGGGTGGATATCTGGCGCGAGGAGTATGTCTTCCGTCACGACGCTCCTTGGTGGGAGCACTTCAGTCTGGGATTGCGTCGAGGCTGGAGGTTCTTCCGGACGTGACGCAGCTAGCCCTCCTCGAACCCCATCACCGGCCTTGCTACTCCGAGGGGCAGAGGGTTCGGGTCGGTGACCATGTGGGGCGAGTGGTCACTGTGTGGGAGTCTAGCCCCAGCAAACGCAGCCGATGCCCGCCAGGGACCTACTACCTGGTGCAGTTCCCCGACAAGACAAGACGGTGCTACCCCTGGCACCGCGTGAGGAGTGTGAAATGACTGACCCGATGCAAGCAGCCCTGACCGAGGATGTGATGCGACTGACCCAGGAGCGCGACGAGCTCGAGGAGCGGGTAGCTCGACTCAAGCGTGAGAACGAGAAGTGGGCGCGCGTGGTTCCCGAACAGGCCGTAGAGCGTGACTCGCTGTCCGGGCAGGTGCACCGCTTGGCCGCCCAACTCGCGGAGGAGCAGATCCGAAGCGGTGAACTTCAGCGCCAGGTGGCCCAGTTGGAGAAGGAGCGTGACATGGCCTACCATGCCTACGATAAGCTCCGTGAAGAGTTCCTGGCGCTGACGTTCGAGCCGGTGGCTCCCCAGCTGGAGGACACGTTTCCCGAAGTCGTCAGCGGTGCTGGAGACTCGACGCCGACGAGCATCCTCGTGCCGTTTGAGGGCACGTACTCCGAGCCCAACAGCAAGGGCTGAGACGAGTCGCTGGCGCACTCTCCGGGGTGCGCTTTTCTTGTACTCCTTGACACTTATGCTCACGTTGAGTATAAGTGTACTGAACACATGTGCGGTGGAGCTATGGCAAATGCAACAGACAAGCAGCCCTGGGAGCGTATTGAGGGAGAGACCGACAAGGCTTTCGCAGCCTTCCAGGTCTACCTGTGCCTGGGCCCTGCTCGCTCTATTGACATTGCTTGGCGCAGCATCACACCAACAGCACAACCTCGGCAGCGCGCCCCGCGCTGGTGGCTCACATGGTCGAGCAAGTACAGCTGGGTGTCTCGCACCCAAGCCTACGACGATCACATGGCCAGCCTGTACCGCGCCGAGCACGAGGACATCAACCTCCGCATCGTGGAGAAGTCCAAGCGCACCATCGAGCGTGCCATCGACAAGAGCTACAACCTGCTCGACACAGCAGGGGACCTGCGCGAGATCGCCACGTCGCTCAACTCCATCGCCAACAGCCTCAAGCTGTTCCAGCCCGCTCAAGCCCAAGAGGCTGGCCCTGCTCGTGTGGAGTACAACGACCCCTGGCTCGAATCCGATGACGGTTAGGCTCCTCCAGTGGCACCCCAACCCAGCGCAGGAGCGGTTCCTCCGAGCCATGCGCCCAAACCGCCGCCACCTGCTGCGAGCCGGATGGGGGACAGGCAAGACCACCCTCGGTGGATTCGTTGGTCAACGCCTCGCCCACCTCAACCCTGGCATCCCTGGCCTCGTCGCCTCTCACAATCACAACCATGTCTCTGTCAACCTCGTGCCGAAGCTCATCGAGCACTTCAAGGCTGCGGGCACCTTCGCCGGCAAGAACGAGAACAAGCGGGTCATCTACCTGACCACGGGCGCCACTGTCCAGTGGGGTAGCGCGGACACACCCAAGAGTCTCGACGGCAACGACGTGGGCTGGGCCATCGGTGACGAGATCCGCCACTGGCCTCAAGAGTCCTACACCATCTTTCAGTCACGCATCCGGCGCGTGGACGCTGCCTTCCCTGCGGAGGTACTGCTGACCACCCCGGACATGAACTGGATCTACCACGAGTTCGCCGAGGCCGAGGACCTAATCCAGGTCGTTGCCTCCACCTACGAGAACGAGGTGAACCTCCGACCCGGCTACATCGAGGACCAGCTCCGGCGACTCAGCCCAGGGTTGGCCAAGCAGTTCATCCACGCCGAGTGGTACGGGGCCGAGGGCAATGCCTTCCCCGAGTTCGACCGAGCCATCCACTGCCAGGACGATCTGTGTGCTCGCTCTCGGGATGGTCTGGCTCGCTGTCACGTTGCTGTGGACTTCGGCGGCAAGCACGCCGCGATCTACTTCCAGCACTTCGACTGGTGTGAGCGACACGGCACCCAAGGCTGCTTCCATGTGGTCGGCGAGTGGATGCCAGACGACTTGCCGACCTACCTGTTCACGCACCAGCTCCGCGACAACATGCGCGCTCGACGCTTCGAGCCGCTCAAATGCTTCCCCGACAAGGCGGGGCACGCGACCAACGCCCAGACCGGGGTGCGCGACATCGAGCTCCTCCAGCGGTACGGCTTCGACTGCCACTGGTCCACCGAGCCCGAGATCATCTCCGTGGTAGGCGGCACTGACAAACTGCGCTCACTCCTCCAGCCAGCCGTAGGGAAACCTCGACTCTACATTGACTCTAGCCTCCTGGGGAGCGAGCGCGGTATCTGCACCGCGCTGGAGTCGATCAAGACCGACCGCAACCAGCCCCGACGCTACCAGAAGGATAAGCAATACGAGCACGCCGTGGACACCCTCCGCTACGGAGTCGTGAACATCGAGCCACCCGTGGACCTGAAAGCGAGGGTGGTGTGATGCGTGAGTTCAGCGGTGACCAACTCGGCCTCATGTGGAACGAGCAGAAGGACGCCCGTGCCTATGCCGCGCGCAAGCGGAAGATGTACCAGCACGACTGGAAGGACTGGCTCAACGAGGAGATGCGCAAGCTGTTCGAGTCGGACACCTTCGACATCCTCAAGCAGCGCAGTGACACCTCGGTCAACATGTTCCGCTGGACCATCGACGAGCTGGCCTCCATCTACAGCGAGCCGGTGCATCGCTCCATCGACGACACCGTTGACCTGGAGATCAGCCCCGAGGTCGACATGACACTCGACCAGGCCTGCAAGTGGACCATGGCAACCGGCGAGGTACTGCTCCGCCCTGCGTGGGTCAACGGTCGCATGCTGATCTACCTCTACCCCCGCGACAGCTTCCTCGCCGTCCCCTCGGACGAAGACCCGCTCCTCCTCGACGCTGTGGTCATCGAGCACAAGGACAGCAAGGGGGCCACTTCCAAGTACGAGGTCTGGACCGAGCACGAGTGGGCCTACTACGACCAGGCCTGGCAGCCCATTGCCATGCAGGGCGAGGACGGAGAGCCACGCGACACCACGAACCCCTACGGTGTGGTGCCGTTTGTCGTGGCACACTCCGAGTACCCCAGCACTGCGTTCTGGCACGGATCGTCCTGTGACGATCTTGCACAGGCATGCCTGGATATGGGCGTGAGCCTCACCGACTTCAACCACCTGCGACACTTTCAGAGCTACAAGCAGGGGGTGATCAAGTCTGACACACTCGAAGACGGTGACATCTCCCGGCTCAAGTCCGACCCCACCTCGTGGATCCAGATCAAGGGTGCCACGGCCAACGCCTTCGCGATCGACATGCAGGCCAACCTCTCTGAGAACCTCAACGTGGCACTGGACAAGTCCCAGTTCACGGTGGGGATGCGAGGGGCTCGACCCACGCTCGTACGTGGTGAGGAGTCGGCCGCAAGTGGGTACGCGCTCAAGATCAAGGAGCACAAGAAGGCCCAGGTCTGGTCGCAGTTGCGACAACTCTGGCACCTCTGGGAGGAGTCCCTCTGGCGTGTCGCTCGTGTGGTGTTCCCTGTGGAGGATGGTCCAGCCATCCCCGAGGGCAAGCTGATGATCGACTGGCCCGAACTGGGGCCGGGTAGCTCGCGTCTTGAGGTCGGGCAGTACGTCGCCTCCATCACCACCATCATTGGTGAGGAGGAGTCATTGCGGGAGCTGGGGTACAGCGAGGAGGACATCCAGCGCATCCTGGCCCAGAAGATGGCCGAGACCGTACGCAACCCTCAGGTCAACCCCATGGCCGTCCCTGTCTCCCCCTTGAGCGAGGGAGGCAACGATGGCGTTTGACCCCGACACCCTGTTCGGCGAGATGGCCGCGTTGTACGACGACGCGATCGGTCGTGTGATGTCTCGACCCCTGGGGCCACAGATCAGCGCGCTCCTATCCGGGGCTCGCTTGGCTGCTGTGCTCTCGGACGAGATCGGCGGGGCACTGCAAGACTACGTGTCCACGGGATACGACGTCGCGGAACTGCTTGATCAGGTCTACCTGTTCAAGAAGGACGCACCCATTCAGCGTGTGCCCCAGATCAACGTGGACAGTAAGCGCGGCGTCATCGTGGGGCAGAACTACAGCACCCTCGCACTCGATCGGCTCATCAAGGGCCAGGAGGGATTCATCCAGCAGGCCGTGGCTCAAGTCCAGGCCGGGATTCTGGACGAGCAGGTGTTGGGTGACGCGCTTCGCACTGTGAAGGGTCAGGCCAAGACCATCATCGGCACTGGCCTCGCTGGGCTCCAGCGCACGGTACAGAACGACCTAGGCGAGCGCATCTCTACCGACGGGCGGAAGCTCGCCCTGTACAGCGGTGAGGTGCGAACCAACAGCCGACCTTACTGCAAGGCCCTCAAGGGCAAGGTCGTGGATCTGGATATCCTCCGCCGGACTCCGAACGGCCACGGCCTGGACGCCTCCGTGTTCTGCGGGGGCTACAACTGCATCGACAGCCTGATCCCCGTGACGTCGGACATGATGCGCGAGAACGGCTGGCCCGAAGCTACGCTCGAAGACTACGAGCGGGCCAAGCAGGGAGCAGCGCGACGATGAGCCGATCCCTGACCAAGCAGATGGAGATCTCCATCCGGAGACAGTACGAGGCCATCGCCGAGCAACTCCTCGACGAGGTGGTCAACGCTCAGGTTGTGAGCCTCAACCGGCGACTCGACAAAGGGGTCGGCCTCGATGACAAGCCGATGCCCATGGTCGGTGCTCGGTACGCCAAGAAGCGCGGCAAAATGGGCCGCCTTCGCACCATGCTCCACACGGGGCACACCCGTCGCTCGATCCGAGTGACCAAGGGCAGGAATGTCCGCACCATCGGTGTGGGAGACACCTTCGCCCGCGACAAGATCTTCTGGAACCATGTGCGCTATCCCTTCTGGGGCATCAGCCCCGAGGACCGCAAGTTCTTGCAGCGCACCATAGAGCGCGTGCTCCGTCGCGCGCAAAAGCGCAGGTGAATCATGGACGCTAACGTCGAACCCCAAGTCGTGGACGCCCCCGAGACCCAAGAGGGAACCGCCGGTGAACCCACTTCCACCAAGCCACCCGAGACCCAGCCTGACACCACGCCCTCGGGGCTGACGGTCGACCAGGTCAAGGAACTCTTGGCGGCTGACCGTGCAGCACTCCTCGCTGAGTTGAAGCCCAAGGAGGAGCCGACCGACGACGCGCCTCCCGAGGACCCCCAACTCGTGGAGATGCGCGAAGCGCTCCAGGAGCTGCACGAGGCCAACATCTCCGGGCTAAGCGAGGAGCACAAGAAGCTCGTCGCCGACCTGGGCGGCGAGAGCGTCGTGGCCCAGGTTCGCGTACTAGCGAAGTTGAAGGCGAGCGGCGTCATCAAGGGCACCAGCGCACCCAGCCCCACGCCCAATGAAGGGGGCGACGGCAAGAAGCCCGAGACCTCCACCGAGAAACCCCCGCGCTCGAAGCTCGACCTGAGCGGAAACGCGGGTGACAACAAGCCACCCCAGACATGGGCCGAGGCGGACGCAGAGTTCACCCAGGCCCTCGCAGCGAGCAAGCGGTAACGCGACGCGGCTGTAGCATACGAACACCCAGGCCAGGCCAGGCCACCTGAAGGAGACACACACCATGGCAACGCATGCACAAGTCAGCGAGTACGCGAACCTGCTGCTCGACAAGTACGGCAACATGATCCTCAAGGCGTTCACCGACCTCGGCGCCGACTATCTCACCGTGTCGAACAAGACGATCCTCGGTCGCTTGGCGGCACGCGGTCGCATTCGAGTCGGGAGCGGTCAGTCCTCCGAGCGGTACGTCAAGGAGTGGTCGGTTGACACCGCCTCTCGCACCGCTGTCGCGTACGGCGCGAACGATGCCTACGCGGCAGACAGCGCCGACACCTACGGCGTGGCTTCCATCGACTGGAAGCGCGTGGGTACCCAGATGGGATGGGACGACTTGGTCAACATGACCAACCTCCCACTCCGTGACGGCAGCCAGCCTCTGTCCAAGCGCCTCGCCAAGCGCCTCGACTCCATCCTCTCCAAGATCTCGGCCGACCTGTTCACGGACGGTACCGGGACCAGCGGCAAGGACTTCACCGGCTACAAGGCATTCATGTCCGTAGCCAACACCTACGCCGGGATCAGCCAGTCGCCCAACTCCTACTGGCGCGCCCAGCGTGAGAACGCTGGTTCCTCTGCGTTGTCCATCACCCACCTGGAGAACCTCATCGGCGCCATGGATGACCTTGGCCTGATCCGTGATGGCGACACTGAGATCTGGACGGGTCGCACCCAGTGGCTCGCGATGAAGGGGCTGAGCAGTCCCTTCCTTCAGTACACCAACAGTGGCAACGTCGGCGACAACATCCGCCCGGTGTACGCGGATGGGTCCTACCAGATCCCCATCCACATCCTCCCGGACATGCCCAACACCGAGGTGTGGGTGGTCAATCCCAACCTGTCCGAGACCGAACTGGTCTTCGCCGATCACACCCCTCAGGAGGAAGTGCCCGCTGCTCCTCACAGCGAGGCCATCAACCACAAGCAGGTTCCTGTCGGCCTGAAGCCCATCTACAACAACACCGACGTGTCGGGTGTGTGGATGCGCTCCTACGGCAACCTCGTCTGTGGTATGCCCCGAGCCAACGGCTACATCGACGGGCTGACCACCTGATCCTGATCCTGAACTGACACCTTGACCCGCACCCCGGCTCCTCGGGGTGCTCCTGTACTTGCAACGCTCCACAGAGAGGACAGCGACCATGGCTGCAACAACCAACTGGACCAAGGTGCACGACGGAGATGACTACGCTCGCTCCGGCGACGCATCCACCCTCAAGAAGGTCTACACCTTCAAGTGCTCCTCCTCCTACGCGACGGGGGGCGATCCTGTCACCCCGGCCACCGACATCTCACTCCAGAGCGGTGACTCGATCGTCGCCTGCGAGGTGAACGAAGAGACGGGGCTGAACACCTATACCCCGAAGTACGACCTCACCAACAACAAGGTCCTGCTGTTCGACAAGAACAGCGGCGCCGAGGTGTCGTCGACCACTGACGTGAGCGGAGCCACTTTCCGCGCCGAGTTCACGATCGCGCGCGGCTAACACCCGACGCTCGACATCCCCATCACCCTGGCAGAGTCACGAGGTTTCCCATGTACGCATCCGAGAGCACCAACCGTCACCTGGACAGTTTCTTCTCGACCCACCCACAGGACCGCAAGGTCTGGTTCGACACCAAGGATCCGGGCGTCCTGCCCGAACTCTATGACATTCTCGTCAGCGATGAGCGGTTCGGTGTGTCGGACCTGGTGCAGCTGCCCGAGCCGCACAAGACGTGGTGCAGTTGGCACCTGTGTGGGAACTCGCAGAAGATGCTCCCACCCAGCGGCCGGACCTTCATGGTCCGCATCAACGACGAGATGGACTGGCCCACAGTCCAGCGTGTGGTCGATGGCAAGCCGGTCGACGAGGAGGTGCCTCGCGTCATCCAACTGGAGACGGGCATCAAGCACAACGATCGCAAGTACATGGAACTCAAGGCGGGCAGGACCTACAACCTGTCGGCCGAACACGCCGTCCTGGCCATGGACTGCTATGGCCCCCTGGCCCCGCACCACAACCGCAACAAGCTGGTCGAGGTGCGACCCTGGGACGATGAGCCAGAAGTGAGCGAACCCTCTGCCACCAACCCCCCACCGGACGAGAAGTCTGCGTCAGTAGACAAGTCCAGCGGGAAGCGCAGCAGCAAGCCTGCGAACAAGTAACCCACACCCAATACCCTGAGGTCGAACCATGTCGATCAGCGTTGCCATACAGGATCACACCAGCCGGATCTACCTCCGGCACGTGGACCCCGACACCCACGAGGAGATCGCGGTCGCGTCGGGTACGGTCTCGATCTACCGTGGCAACAACAAGCTGGTGGACGCGGCCTCGGTCACAGTGAGCGGCTCACGGGTCTACTACGAGGCCACCTGGTCCGAGAGTACATGGCCCCTCGATTCGTACCGGGCTGAGTGGTCCCTCGTGGACACCTCGGCACCCCCGGTGACTCGGGTGGTGGAGTCGTTCTTCGAGGTAGTGGTCCGCCACTTCCGATGCCCTGTCGGCGCGTCGGACTTCAGCAGCCGCTACCCCTATCTCACGCAACTCTTCCCCAGCGGCACGACCCTCGCGGACTTCCTCGACAGTGCCTGGGAGGAGATCGAACTCACCCTGTATGGGAAGCTCGAACGCTACCCCGGCAACGTGTTCCATCCGGAGCAGTTTGCGAAAGCAGCCGAATACTGGTGCGTGGCCGACGCCTATCGGGCCATCTCGCGTGGGAGTGGTACCGAGGACGAGCAGAAGGCCAACCACTACCGGGACCGAGCCATGCAGGCGCTGAAGTCGGCGCAGGCGTTCGTTCGCGCGGACACCGACGACGACAACGTGGTCGACGCAAGTGAGGTCTCCACCCTCTCCAGCATACGGATGGTGCGATGAGTCTCACACAGGCCATCGGGGAGATCGAAGGGGCCCTGGCGGCGGCACCTGTGTCACTGACCAAGCACCCCGACAACGGTGACCTGACCCTGTTGGAGTCGTCGATCCTGGATGGCTCGTTCCTCCTCATCGTCAGTGACGGTGGGGAACCCTGGCCTGAAGCGGCACCTGCTGGTGATGGTCCACGCATCTGGGTGGCCACCGTCCGCATCGAAGTGGGCACGCTCATCAAGGACAGCTACCAGGAGAGCAGCATCCTGTCGGTGGGTCGTGGCCGGTCCGTCGTGGAGGCTCTCCGTTACACAAACCTCACGTATGGGCAGGTCTGGCCTGTGGTCGAGCCGTCCAGCGAAGTCGCCGAACGGCTGATCCTGTGGTCGGCTGAGTACAACCTGAGATACGAGGAGTAGACCATGAAACCTGCACGAGGACCCAACGACCAGCCCGCGCCCTCCCAGGCGGAGACGCCCGAAGAGAGAATGGCGCGGCTCAAGCTGGAGCGCGAGCGGCTGGAGAGTCGCTCTCGTGAGGTGAAGGTCGAACTCAAGGAGACCCGCAAAGAGATGCGGGCCGAGGACAAGGCAGAGGCCAAGCCAGTCGAAGCCCCTGTCGAGCCTTCACCCGAAGCCACCCCCAACGAGTAACAACCGCAACGCAAGACCAGCAAGGGGAGTCCTGACCCATGGCAACCACATCGTCTTTCTCACACATCAACGAGGCCATTGGCCTGGCAGGGTTCTGCCCCGAGCTGGTGCAGGGAACCCCGAACTACAACTTCACCGCGGACGGTGGGGCGAACTCTGGCACAGCTGTTACCATCGACACGACCAGCGGGGCGACCCACAACAACAACATCGCCAGCATCACGGCCGAGAAGTTCCAAGGCCTGCAGATCTGGTTCCCGCCCACGACGGCTACCTCAGCCCTCCAAGGCAAGGCCTATAACATCAGCGCCCAGTCGGCACCCGCCGCCAACATCGTCACCCTCACGGTGGACACGATGGCAGCCACGCCTGCTGGGACCGATGTGTTTTGGATCCTGGGTGTGCTGCCCATCGAGAAGACCATGCCCGACGTCAAGACGGCCGGTCTCCCTCGGGACTTCATGCGGCTCACGCTGGACCCCGCCTCGTCGATCGCTGGGCTTTCGGATGCGAGCGGCTCCATCACCTTCGAGGCGTTCGGCCTCAACACCACACTTGGCGACGGAGTGACCCCAGTGAAGGACCGCCTCTCGGTCTTCTTGGAGACGTTCTACGGCACGCGCACCGCTGCGAGTGGTACGGCTGTCTCTGGCTCGGGATCCACCACCACCGTCGTCGACGTCGCCGACGCGAGCGGCTTTGCTGTGGGGCAGGTTGTGGTTATCAGCGGCGAGGCCCGCAAGATCACGGCCATCGACACCGCATCGACCCCGGACAACATCACGCTGCACCGGGCGCTCTCGGCTGCTCCTGCTGACACCACTGTCGTGTATGGCAGCGAGCACTTCGAGCCTGTGGACACCGGGCACGCGACCGGCACTCTGTTCTTCCTCGCGGACGACAGCCTGATCACCATCTACGGGGCGATCGGCTCGGTGAAGTTCAGCGCACCGTTCGGCGAGATCGTCAAGTGCTCCTTCGACTTCAACGGCGAGTGGGACCCGTCCCAGATGACCGACGCGGCCAGTCTCGGTGGGTACCAGTTGGCCAAGTCGCCGATCGCGTTCACCTCCACCCCGAACGTGGACTTCAACACCACCGAGTTGGCGACCAACGCGATCGAGTTCGACACCGGTTCCGCCAGTGTGGACATCCAGGACACCGAGGCGGGCGGCAAGCGGTTCTTTATCCGTGAGCGCAAGGCCATGGTCAACCTCAAGTTCCGCTACAAGAACCGCACTCCCAAGTACACCTGGGAGGCCAACAAGACCAAGGCGTACCTATTGGCCTGCGCTGGTACTGGCGCTGGTGACATGATCGGCTTCGGCATCGACGGACACATCCCCGAGCCTGCCTCCATGTCCGAGGTCAACGCCACCCGGTACTGGGACGCGCAGTTCCAACACTACGACGATCAGACCGCCAACGACGCGCAGTACCCCCGGATCATCCGGGCGTAGGTCGCGCGCCAACTACCACACCGCAACGACCCAGGGAGGCAACATGGGACGTTTTGATCTGGCCAAGCTCTACAAGCACCGCATCCTCATCGAGCTACCCTCTGACGGCGAGGCACCCATCAAGATCTGGGCACACCCTCCCACCGTCGAGGAGATCAGCGCGGCGTCGATGGATGCGGGGCTCTCCGTCGATGAAGGCGGACGCTTCAGCGTGGAGGACGCCAACAAGCTCCAGCTCAACATATCCAGCGCACAGGTCCAGTACTACCTGGCTCGCTACTGCGTGGACGCAATCGAGGGACTGGACGGTTGGCCCACCACTCCCAAGCACAAGGGACCCAACGGGCTACCTGTGCTGACCGACGAGGCCATGGAGGCCATCGGGCGAAGCGAGGGTGGGGAGGTCGATTACGGCCTTCAGTACGCTGTACTCGTGCACGTGGGGGAAAAGCTCGCCTCTGAGTCCAAGGTGGGCGAAGAGGAGGGAAACGGCTCCGCGCCGTCGCCTTCTGGGCTCTCTACCGGGAGCTCCACCGAAGCGACGACGGCAGTGACGGAGGAGGGCTTCCCGACTGCAACCGATGCACCGACCCCAAGTGGGCAGGCGCCCGCAATCTCTGGGGCTGTGACGGTTGCAGCGGAGGCCACGCCACCGGAGGGTTCGAGTACTACTTCGACGACGTGACTCTAACCCGCTGCCCCAACGCGATGGTGAAGCATCCGTGGGCGCAGCACTGCATTCGACTCTTCGCTGCCTACAAGCGAGGACTGACACCCAACGGCTGCCTCAACCAAGAGACCGCCCACTACGCCCAAGTGATGCACCTCATGGAGGTGTACGAGGCGCAAGCCTCAGCCTGGTACACACGAGAGAGCAAGCGACAAGGATAGACCCACGTGGCCAGCTTCGATCCCGAGATCAAGGTCAGACTGAACACCCGAGGCGCCGAGGCGCAGGCCCAGGCGAGCGCCCGGAAGATCTCGAACAACATGAAGCAGGTGGCCGTCGCGGGCGACCAGGCTGGGGAGGGCTTCACGAAGTCCCTCAAGAACTCCATCCCTCTCGTGGGCAAGGCAGTCGCTGCCTTCACCCGCTTCGGTGTGGGGTTGAACTTGTTCCGCATCGCCTCCGCTGAGGTCACCAACTCAGCCGCAGCCATCAGTAACTTCGTCGGCCGCATGGCGGAGCTCCGCGACGTCGGACTCCAGGCCAAGTGGTTCAACGTACCCATCTCACAGGCCACTCAGCTCCAGGGCATCCTCGACGACGTCAAGTCGAAGTACGAGGCTCTCAATCTCTCCGTGGAGTTGAAGCAGATCGGCCTCGACGCCACACAGATCGACAAGTTCGGCCACACCATCAACGTGCTCGCGGCGTTCACCGGCGAGGGCAAGGACACCATCGAGAAGGCGCTCAAGAACGCCCAGGTGACCGACCGCCAGCTTGCGATCCTGAACAAGAACCGCACCGGGCTGGAGGTTGCCTTCGCCAAGGAGCAGGCCAAGCAGGGCGGACGTGCGCTCGACCTGAACGAGCGCGTGAAGGTGATGATCGACTTCCTCGACGTGACCAAGCAGACGGAGGCCGCGCTCGGCGAGCTAGGCAAGCGCAACCCCTTCGATGCGCTGGCGATGGACGTGCGCTCCGCGACGGAGGATTTCATCACCAAGCTCAAGCCCGAGATCGATGCCACAGCAGAGGCCCTCGTGAAGTTCGGCAGGCTTGGGGTTGGAGCGCTACGCAAGGTCGGCGAGTGGGGTGGCATCGTCCTGGACAAGCTCAGACCTGTGTTCAAGTTCTTCATCGGCCTTGGTCCGGCGGCGGAAAGTGCTGGGCGGCAGGCCGAGGCCGCGGCCCGGCGCGCTGCCGCTCAGATCACAACCTCCTACTCAGAGGCGTACAACGGCCTCAAGTACATCGTGGAGGGGACCTACGGCAAGCTGGAGCAGATCCAGGAGGAGTTTGACCGACGACAGGCTGCCAAGCGGATGGCCCGGCTCAAGCAGCAGGCTGAGTTGGAAGCCATCCAGGAGTTCACCGCCCGCCAGAAGCAGGGTCGCACCCTTCTCCGGAACTTCCAGCGGACCGCCCTATCCGCCATCGCCGGTCAGGGGGTGCGTGGGATCGGTGCTGTGGTCGGTGGTATGAGTCAGGCCGTGGAACTCGCTCGGGTGTTCACGGCGACACTGGGCCCCAACTTCGAGAAGACCAACAAGCGAGCGACGCAGATCTTCAAGCTGACCCTGGAGGCTGGGCGTGGCGGTCTCGTCAAGCTGATCGAGAGCGAGAAGCAGCGCATCAACTTGATGCAGGCACAGATGCTCCTGTCCAAGCAGGCCAAGGAGGAGCTCAAGATCCAAAACCAGATCATGAACACCAAGAAGACCGTACAGCAGGCGCTCATTGCACTGCAGGATGCCGAGAGCGTCCTCGGTCAGGACCGGAGCAAGACCGCTCAGGACATGGTCAAGAAGCTCCAGGCGCTCAAGAAGCTGTTCACCGAGCAGGAGGAGATTGAGACCCGACTGCTGGAGAAGCAGCGAGAGATGGCCCGGATCCAGGGGGACGCACGTCGCGCTCAGGATTCTGTGCGGTTCAAGCTCCAGGAGACCAAGGCTGCACAGGATCTGGTCTCGCTCTACAACTCGGTCGCTCAGACCGAGGGTCGCATCGTGCGAGACCGAGGAGAGTCCACACGGTTCCTGCTCCAGCAGGCTGCACTCGGTCAGCAACTCCTGGAGATCCGCATCCGTGAGCTGTCCCAGATGCGCGAGCGGGAGAAGTCCGGTAGCCTGAACGCCAAGAAGCTCGACCTGGAGATCGGTCGGATGCGTACCCTGTTGGGCATCGAACAGCAGCGCCAGCTCATCACCCGCGCCCTTGCGGTAGCGAAGGAGCGAGCGGCTCAACTGGCCGACCTGGAGCGCAGTCAACAGAGAGCCACCACGGCCGCACAGCTCGCCAGTCAGCGCGAGGCTCTGGCGTTCGCCAACAAGCGTCTAGCTCTCGACCTCCAACGCAAGACACTGGCTCCTGAGGAGGAGACCATCTCCAAGCTCCGCGCCCAACTGGCCCAGACCTCCGAGACCATCGCGAACCTGGAGGGGCAACTCGCCCTGGCGAAGGGTGCGAAGGCGCAGGACTTGGCCCAGCAACTCAGCCACCAGCAGCTGATGCTCGACCTCCAGCGCGAGCAACTCGCCCTGACCGAACAGCAAGCGGAGCGAGAGCGGTTCCGCCTCACCACCCTCGGTGCCTTCCTGGAGACGCTCCAGGGCCAAGCTACGAACCTTTCGCAGAAGGTGGGGCAAGAGCTAGGCAACAAGCTCTTAGGGCTGGCACAGACCATCTCAGGTGCCTTGGGGCAGCTATTTACCGACATGATTCTCGCTCCGGAGCAGGCGCTCGGCAACCTCGGCAAGGCTGTCCTCGGGGCGTTTGGAGACATGGCTCTCCAGCTCTCAGCGTTCGCAGCAGCCCAGGCGTTGCTGATGGCGTTTACCCCCGGCGGCCAAGCCTCTGCTGTGGGGTTGGGTATTGCCGCCGGTGTACTCGCTGCGCTCGGTGGATCGCTAAAGGCAGGGTCAGCCGCGATTCAGTCCGCGCCCACACCCACGACGACGCCAGCGCCCAGCGGCGGATCGTCGCCTGGGTTTGCGACAGCGGTGCCAGGGTCCCAGCCGGCTCAGCCGCAGCAAGTGACCTACAACAGCTACAACTACAACGACGTGCCCTGGCGCTCGGGCAACTACGGCCCGGAGCAGAACTTCCGCGACATGGAGCGCTGGAAGGGTCAGATGCAGCGCTCGACAGGGAGGGGCTAGACGATGGCACTGCTACCACCGCCGAGCTTCTGGGGCACCTACGAGATCGGCTCCACCAACAACAAGGTGTACTGGCGTGAGACCAACGGGGCAACCCCTGTGGATCTCAGCGTGACGATCTCCGCACCTGCTGCGGTCTACTTCCCCGACAGTGTTCTCTCGTCGGAGTCGCTCGCCTCGGTCATCGGCACCTACATGAGCACGGAGTCCACAGCGTCGGGATACTCCGCGACGTACACCGTGACTATCTCTAAGACCGACGGCACCCTCTCCATCACCGCGACCGGTGGCACCCTGACGGGCTTCGCGATGATGAACACCACGTCACAGACCAACAAGCTCCTGACCGGTGGCGACGGTGACGTCGGTCAGCAGGGCCTCGACCACTTCGGCTTTGCGGTGGCAAGCGGTGTAGCAGGCTACGCATTGACCGTGGCCGGTGACACCCAGGTCGCCAACGCATGGCACCCCCAAGGCCCGGTAGCCAACAGCACGGTGGTTGCTGGCGATGATACCACGGTGCGCACCGTGCTCGCACAGAACCGCACGATGGGCGGTCGTGTGGTCACCCGTGACTTCGTCGGGCGCATCGCACCGAAAGACACCAACTACAACGAGCAGCGCAACTTCGACCTGCGCTACCTCTCGGACACCGACCGGACCAACTACATCACCTACTTCTACCTCGCCTACGCCAAGGGCGGGGGACGGTTCCGGTTCTTCCCCGACCGGTCCGACCTGACCACCTACCAAGAGCGGATCCTGCTCAAACCATCAGCGGAGGAGTTCGCCCCCCAGCGTCTGCCTGGCTACCCCCACTTCAACACAGTGCTGCAGACGCAGCTCTACAAGCCGTGAGGGGGACCCATGCCTGACTACCTGCTGGAGATACAGGGCGAGAGCGTGGCCTTTACCGGAGCGCAAGCTAGTGCCGGGCCGGTGACCTGGTCCCAGTCCTTCCTGGAGGCCATCATCAAGCCACCCCCCATCATGACGATGGACGTGGGTCCCTACGACGGGACGTTCGGCAACGGGGGCATGGGTGTGGGCATCGTGGAGTGTGCGTCCTACATACAGGACCGCAAAACCTCACCCGTCACCACCCTCACCGCCGATGTTGCTGCCGGTGCGACCACCATCAACGTGGCGGACACGTCAGCCTTCCCGAGCAGCGGGACCATCTGGATCGACCAAGAGGCCTACCTCTACAGCGGGAAGACAGCCACCACCTTCACCGGCTGCACTTCTGCCTCGTACGGCACATGGGAAGCAGCACACTCCCAGACCCTCGCGCCCTCCAACGCGAAGACCGAGGTGTATGGGTTCAACCCCACGCTGCACGGGCGCAAGTGCTGGATCCATGAGTTCGACCCACGCGACCCCGTCAACACCAAGGTGACCATCGCGGTCGGGTATCTCGACGGGCTCGAGTTCAGCGACACCGGGTTCACGTTCCACCTGCTCTCTGTGGCCCAGCAGTTGGAGAACCAGTCCATCGCCACCGGTCTCCGTGCTTCGGGGTCGGTCCTCGGTAGCCTGGAGCGGGTTCGCAACCACAAGGTCATCCACACCAAGTTCAGCGAGAAGGCCACCAGCGATGACCTGATCGTCGAGCTGGACGACACGCGCTACCCGTTCCCGTACGACGACAGCGCAACCGCTGGCGACCTCGTGGACGTCGACAACTGCTGGCTGATGGTGGGGAGCGAGGTGATGCGCGCCCGCAAGAGCGCCTACCCTGCATTCGTCCGGCCGGTCAACAATGTTGACGTGAGCAGCTTCGGACCACGCATCCAGACGATCGTGCCGCCCTACATCCGTCTGGGGCACACGATCCGCTTCACTGACAGCGCGACCTCGAAGGTCATCACCACCACCATCGTCAAGATCGAGGGGCACTACATCACCCACGCGGCTGTGGGGTACGCTCCGGCCGTTGCATCGACCTGGGACACCCCCGACCTGCAGCTGCTCACCAACTTCGAGCGGGCCAAGGCTGAGACCAAGGCCGAGGACCACGACGCAGGGACAGAGGTCAAGCAGGTGTGGGTACAGGAGGCCGACCACGTCGACAGCGTCCTGCAGCTCCTGCACAGCAGCAACGGTTCGAGCAACGCCTACGACACTCTGCCGGACTGGGTGGGGGCGGGCGTTCGTGAAACCGAGATCGACACCGACTCCTTCGACGTCCTGCGCCCCTACAGCACCCCCATCGTGCGAGTGCTAGACGAGCCCCTCGCGCCCAAGCAGGCGCTGGTCCATCTGGCCCATGTCACAGGTGGGCGGATCTTCGTGTCGGAGGACGGGAAGGTGACGGCGCGGCGGGACTTTGCCGAGTACCCTGACACGGACTCGGCCTACTCGCTCGACATCGACGAGGCGACCAAGATCCCCCAGTGGAGGACAGACACCGGCCTCGTGTACAACCACTGGAGCTGGAACATGCGAGGGGTCGCGGCCAACTTCCGGATGGAGCGGAGCACCCGCAAGTACGGGGAGCGGAAGTTCCCCGAGGTCTCGGCAGACTTCCTCGTCGCGGGGGTCTCGCTCGGACTGGCGGAGGCTGTCGCAGTCTCCACACTCATGCGCTATGACTTGCCGACCCCGGAGATCACAGTCGAGATCCCGGAGGAGTCGAGCAACATCTTGCAGCCCGGCCAGAACGTGTCCGTCACGTTCCTGTGGCTGCCGGACCAAGCAGGGGGAGAGGGTATCACCAGCGGCCTATACGAGGTCGTGGAGTTCTCCCCCAATGGGTCCACCGTGTCTCTACGCCTGCTTCGCCTCCCTCAGCAGGGTAACGTAGGACTGGTTGCACCGGCATCGCTGGTGCAAGGGGTGTCTGGGTCAGATGTCACACTCAAGAGCAGCAGCAGTACCCACCTGGCACCCACCCAATCGAAGCTCAACACACCCATCGCGGACATCCTCGGCACGGGAGAGGACGGGACCGAGGACGTGGACTGGTTCCGTGTCAACGACCCGGTGCAGATCATCGACGCGAGTACGTTGGGCAACGCCACGCCGACCACAGCCAACACCACCATCACTAGCATCAACTACACGACGCGGGTGATCCAGTTGGGGTCGAAGCCAGCGTGGTTGGCAGCGGATGACATCATCCGGCTGGCGACCTACACCACCACCAAGGCAGGCGCGAACCAGTCGCTGCGCACGCCGTACTTCCTGTTCTGGGCCAACAACACCCCAGCGATGCCAGGGGGTGATGACCCCTATGTGTGGGGGATGTGATGACAGTCAGGGATAGATGCGCTTGCAGTAGCCGAGGCGACCACCCGACGCAGTGGCGCGTGCAAAGCAATGGCAGTTCAGCTTCGGGGTCTCTGGGGTTCGACCTGGGCGCTCACCGCAGTAGCAGTCCTCCTCCTTCGCGCAGGTGGCTGTGCTGCACTTCCCTGTCTCCAGGTTACAGGCCATGCCATCGGGGCACTGGTACTCGGGCCACTTCTCCTTCAGGTTGCAGTCGACGTCCGTGTCACCTCGGCCTCCGAAGTCGCCACAGCCTACGCAGAGCACGAACAGAATCACGATCCAGACTCGCACGGGTCACCTCCTTGGTTGCTTGGTCAGACCAACCTAGCAAGGAGCCATCAGCAAGACAAGGAGGGCACCGTGGCAGTTGACGTCGAGTGGAACAGTGTGGAGACCACAGAGGTCCTTCCTGGGGCGCCGGTGCAGGCCACCGATGGCGAGGGCAAGAAGCTCCTCGGGAACCTCAACGCGCTGGACGAGGCCCTTGCGGACCGAACCTGTCCGGGTGCTTCGTCACAGACGTTCTTCGGACACGACCACGGCGAAGAGGGCGGTGGCCCCATCATCCGTGGGTGCGTATGGTGCGCCGACGGTGGCAGCGATCCCATCAAGGTGTTTGACCCAACCGACGCCGCCCGCCAGACCCTCCGCCTGGACTTGAGCGGGGCAAGCCCCGGACTCAACCCGGACGGTCGCCAGATGTACCGTGTGGACATCAAGTACAAGGCCATCAGCGCCAAGTGGAGGGTGACGTTCAACGGT
>Ga0099850_1000229_pt1 | contig 24376 bp, 27 predicted proteins | sample CB_VirMetaG_5_FD_79182 | JGI IMG/M metagenome (GOLD analysis project Ga0099850, IMG submission 79182) | Freshwater to marine saline gradient viral communities from Chesapeake Bay - CB_1508_1D Viral MetaG | ecosystem: Environmental > Aquatic > Marine > Coastal | place: USA: Chesapeake Bay... | reverse complement strand
CCTTCGTCTTGGTCCGGGCTTCGGCCAGCGATTCCGGATCTTCGGTATCCAGTTCTCCGATCCAGTCCCGGAATGAGTTACCGAACCGACTGGCCTGAGTGAGTCCCCAGGATTCACCCGGCACCGCCGGAAGCTTTGCTCCTTCATTATACACTCTGTTGAACGCTCGAGCCGTAGCCCATAGCGGCCACTCTTTATTATCAGAGTGGTATACAGGATGCCAATCCTTAGCATTAGCTCTATCCAGGAATTGCATGACATAGATGTCAAACCACTTCTGGATTGCCTCGTCTACTTTGTCATGGAGCTCCTGTCCTTCAAAGCCTTTATCGGAGAACTCACGGAGATATTGCCGCGCCTGGTCTCGGAGGGCTGTACGAACATTTACCTGGTCTGCGCGCAGGGCATCAGCGACATTGTTGTTGCTGACTGCCCGCTGCGCTCTCGCCGTGTCGTCCATGAGCTGCATGGTGTTCGAGATCAGGCTATTCAGGAGCTCGCTTGAAGCCCGATATTCCTTCATCAACGCCTGCGGCTCGTACTTGTCGCGGAACGCCTTGAACTGGCTCTCGGCCTTGGTCAACATCTCGTTCGTGATCGCCCGCGCCTTGTCTCCAAGGAACTGGTTGATCGAGTCGGGGTTCACGGCAATCTTCTTCTCATTCAGCTCCCGAATGACCTCTTCGCGGGCGGCGATCACCCGGTCATCGAACTCGGCCTGGAGATCGCTGACGATCTTCGTGTATTCAGGGGTGGCCGACGGCGGCAGCTGCTGCGGGCTGGTCCAGAACTTGAGTCGTTCACGCTGCTCCCGGACCAGCGGGGAGGCGTTGTCCCCGAAGTGGTTTCGCGCCGCCTCGATCTGCCCAAGAAGCCCAACAACCGTGTCCTTCTTCAAAGCCCCCGAGGCATACGCACTCTGCACCTTCTCTTCAAGTCCATCAAGATCAGCACCGGGCTTCATCGACTCGCGGCGGATGTCCATCATCAGACGCAGATCCTCCGTGTCGGCCTCCTTTCCGCGGTTCAACCGCTGGAGCTGGCCGTCACGGATCTGCAACAGACTGTCGTACATCTCACCGAAGTATTCCGGCCCGAATCCCCCCTTCTCGACGGCACCACGGGCCAGGGCCTTGATGTCCCCTTCGGTCAGGTTGGTCATGGTCTCCGCGTCGAGCTCGAACATGGCGTTCGTCGCGGCCATACTCAACTTGTAGGCATCGTCCTGGCGACGGCCGCGGGAATCGTTCATCTCCTTCTGGTCGGCCTTGTCGATGATCTCAGCGAACTGCTCCGCGTACAGCTTCCCGAACGCGATCTCTCCGTTGTGGGAATAGTCGCTCATCCCGCGGATGAGCTCACGCGCATCGTCGTATCTGCCGCTTGCGATCAGGGTCTCGGCAAGACCCTGCACGGACTCGAACACGGCGAGATTGCCGGACTCCCCGGTGATCGTGTAGTAGTTGTCCTGGATCTCCTTGACACGAGCGGCGACCGAACCGGAGAAGTCCTCTGGCCAGCTCGGGTCGGAAAGCGCGGTGGTCAGCAGATCGCGGACCTCCGACTGGAAGTGCTGGTTGTTCACCAGGACGGTCCGCTTCCGCTTGGCCTCCTCGACCATGTTGGCAAAGCGATCCGTCATGTCGCCGCCATACCGCATCACGGCATCGCGGGTATAGAACGAATCGGTCGATTCCATCAGGCTCTTCAGCTGCTCCGCTGCAAACGCCCGCGGGTCCTCCTCGGACCCTGGATCGGAAAGCCTCTCCGCATTATCACGCAGGATCGCACCAAGCTGCTGCTCGACCAATGCCTTTCCTGCCGCCTGACGAATCGCCAGCTTGCGCCACGGCGATGCGCCCTTGAGCTGGGGATTACGCTTCTCGAGCTCGGCCCACTCCATCGCTGCCGCATTGCGCTTCTCCTCGGCACTCAGCATCGCAAACTGCTGTTCGCCTACCTGCGTCTCCTGCTTGGATCCGATGTCTCCCCAGGTACGCGACAAGCTGTTCAGGCTGTTCGACAGACCGCCAAGTGCCTGGGCGACATCGAACAGCTCCGACTGCCACCGGGGAAGCTGCGCGGCCTGCTGGAGCTGCGGGCCGGGAGCCCGTAGCCCGACGAAGGTGTCGATCACCTGAGTCTGCGGCTGTTCACGGCGGAACGGGATACCGCTATCGACTTGGATTCGGCTCATGTTATTCCAGGCTCAACGCCGTAGCGAAGTATGGATTTGCGAACAGCCCAGAGATGGCGGTTCCCATCTGGAGACCGGCCGCCAGGAATGTCGGCCGCGGCGGGATGACCGGGGCCGCGAGAATCGGAAGCGGCTGCGGGGTCGCGCCCAGGATCCGGCTGTACTGCTGCTGCTGGATCGCCTCGCGCTCGACTCCGTACTGGAACGCGCGGCTCTCCTGTTCGCGCAGCACGGCGGTCTGGTAGGTCAGCTCCTGCCGCGTGAAGTCCTGAAGAAGCGCATCGACGGAGATTCCGGCGACACCCGCCTGACTCGCGGACACGCGGGCAGTACCGGCCGCCCGCTGCGCCTGCTGGCCCACCGCGTAGATTTCCGCCGCGGCCTGCCGCTCCTCTTCCTGCTGACGCTTGGCGGAAAGCAGGTACGCCATCTTCGCCGCGTTCTCCGCTTCGGCCGAAGTGATCTCGAACTGCCGCTGCTGCGCGGCTTCGGCCGCAGAGCGATTCTGCATCTCGACCTGGTACTGGTAGTTGGCCGACCGCTCCTGGTACGCAGCCTGCTGCTGCTGCCCGTAGAAGCCGACACCGGATCCAACCACACCCAGGATCGCGGATGTGATCGCGGAGTTTGCCATGACGGCGATTGATGTTGCCGCCGATTGCGCCATTCCTGCGGCAGTAAGAGACGCTGCCTCAATAAAGCACATGGTTCACCTTCATGTTGAAGTCCTTGAACACCTCTCCGTTCGGGTACACCGTGTCACGCCCGAACTGAAATCCCAGCCACTTCAGCCACCGTATATGCACGGTGTTGCGTGAGTGGACCCGATTCCACAGAAGATCGTAGTCGTTCTTGATCTGATCGAGCCAGACGCGGCTCTCCTTCAGGAAACTCCACCGCGCGTCGGTGATCTCGTCGGTTCCCAACAGCCAGGGAGCACCGATTCCCCGGGGACACCATTTCCCCTTGTCATCGAAGAACCGGTATCGGATCCGGCTGACACCGAACAGGCAGATGGGGGTGCCGTTCCAAACGCCCGTCATCGGCCGCTCCGTCCGCTCGAAGCAGTCCATCAGGCAGCGCAGCGGATCGCTGTGGCCACCCGCGACGATTTCCATAAGGTCGGCTTCGCGCAGGTTCCGTGCGATCTCGACGCAATCCGGGGGAATGGCGGGCCGAACCTCGGCTACGCCCTTCGGCTTCGCGTGTGATACAGGCACTCGAACTCCGCGTTCAGGAAGGAGCATGGCATGAATGTATCGTTCAACAGCTGTACACGCACTTCGTCGTTGAGCCCGTAGACGGCGAACTTGTATCTGCCGTCGGATACGGTCATGTCCCCCAGGGTCGAGTTGAGCAGGCCGAGATCGTTTCCGGTCCACTCCGTCACCGACTCGTCCCCGTATTCGGGAATCACCTTCGTCTTGAAGTGCCCGCTGTTGGCGTACTGGACCGAGCAGTAGCGGACTTGCAGCCTGCCCGATGTGACCGTCTCGCTGTTTCCGTTCTGGGCACGACGGAGACGCAGGTAGAGCCGGGTGAACTCGTACAGCATCTCGTACTGGAATCCGATGTAGAACGCGACCGTTCCCGGTGTCGATTCCAGCCTGCCCTGGATGGTGATCGTCCTGGATGTCGGGTATCCGGTCCACAGGATCTCGCCATGCGTGGTGTACGCTCCGGACGCAAGGGCCTTCCGGCTCACTATGACCATCCGAACATCGGGCCGCGGTCCGAACGGTATCGTCAGAGTCGTCTGGTCCGTCCCCGCGTCGTACACGACACCGCATTGAGTCTCGTCCGCCCGGCAGTCCAGCAGGGTCTTGTACGCCGCGTTGTCCCCGCCGACACCGTTCTTCGCCTCGTCGGTCTGCGCCGGGCTGAAGTCCATCCGCTCGAGCGATACGGTGTTCTCATTCGGGCTGTCGGTGGCCAGGTACAGGTAGTTGTCGAACACCTCGGCTCCGAGCACATTCACACCCATGTCGAACTTCGACCAGCTCGATTGGATGCGCTGGGACCCGGACCCGTAGAACTTGTAGACGAACAGCTCTGACGAGTATGCCGCGGTCGGGATGACGATCAGGCAGCTCTCGATGCTGTTGAACACCATCTTCCGGATGCCGGGCGGCAGGTACTTCGGGACCGCGGCCGTCACCTCCGGAGCATCGAACAGGTTTCCGTCCTGCTCGCTCTGGGTGAACTCGCGGATGCCGTAGTTGCCGCTGCGCTTGAACGCAAAGAACACCGTGTTTCCCGACGACACCGGCGGGATGTTCGGATCCATCTCGTACTGAGTCGCGGCGGTCAGCGAAACCGAAGTGGGCGTGAGCACCTGATTCGATTGAAGCACGAACTGCGCCTTGTCGCTGAATACCACCAGGCGGTCGTTGATCGGAATCGCAGCCCGCATGATCGAGACCTGCGGGAACGCGGACTGCACATCAATGGGATCCGAGTCCAGGATCTGCGTGACCGTCGTGCGCCAGAAGTTGAAGTATTCAGCCGTTTCCGACATCACGACGGCTTCGTTCGCAAGGATTCCCAGCCGGTCCTTGAACAGAAAGATGTCGTTGATCTCCTGGCCGACGAACGACGGGAACGGATTGGAGATGTCGTCGCCCACATACCGCTCGGCCCACTCCGCGTCGGTTCCGGCCTGCCCGCTGTACAGGGTGCCGTCCGCCTTCTTGAACACGAACTGACCGCCTGACAGACGGATCAACACATGGGGCATGGTCGCGTAGTCGTACTTGTACTTGACACCAGGGGCCAGCGACTCGACCCAGATCCCCTCGCTCATCTGCCCGCTGATCTCGGCATTGAACTGAACATAGTGGTCATCCTCGGGAGCACCGGGGATTCCCTCGATCTGCACCACCATCCCGTCGAAAGCGATGTTCGGGAGATCGGTGAATGACTGCACGGAATCCTTCACCACAAGCATTCCCCGCCCACCGAGGCCATCGTTTACGGTCAGCGTGAACGGATTCGTGTCGGTGCGGTAGAACCGCAGCACATACCCCTCTTGTTCAGCTGAGATATTTGCCTGCGGGGACGCATTATAGGTAGCAAGCAGGTCCTCCGCGATCTTGGTGCAGTCCGCGTCATTAGCCGATGCAGCTGTCTGGTGCGTGTAGTCGGTGCCGTTCACCGTAACGGTGTACTTGGTCTGGTACGCCCCGTTCACAATCGCCACGAGTCCCATTGAGTTGGGGATCGCCGTCGTGGTCGCATCCATCGCCACCGTCTTGGTGCGGTTCAGGATGAATGTGTAGTCACCGATGGTGACGCAGCGGATCGAGTTGTCGAATGCGGATCCAGCCGCCGGTAACAGGTATTCGACACCATCGGGCTTGTTCACGGGCCGTTCAAATCCATCCGTACCGATCACCTTGATGTCATTGCTACCGACAATGACCATGTACCGTTCGGTGGCATCCCTGTTGATGTTGTGCGTGTATTCGTTTCCGAGTTTATAGGCCGCGCCGGTATCCCTGATGAACTCGGTATTCGGCCTCTTGCTCAGGCCGTCCACAACCGACGAATAGGCGTTGACCTGCGCCTCGGCCTGGGTGGGAAACCGCTGCGCCGATGGCTGCTGGCTGACTCCATTCAACAGACTCGGGATGGTGGTCGAGATCAGCATCAAGGACCCCTGTGCAGGATGCGGGCGACAGACCAATGATCGAACACGCTGTAGTCCGCCGTATCCCCCTCGAACTCCATCAGAGCGGCGCGGGCCTGGAGCTCGTCCAGGGCCGTGAACTGGTGGTGCTCGACGCTGCCGACCATTCGGTCGTTGAACATCCGGGAAGCGCGGATCGTGATGTACCGCCGGGCCGGTTCGGGCAGCTCGTCCCACTCGAGAAGGGTGACGACGGTGGCGACAGGAACCACGCCGAACTGGTATGTGCGGTTGGTCTTGTCGTACAGACGCTGACCACGCTGCGCGATGTCGAGGCCGTTCGAGTTGATCTCCTCGATGTCGCAGCGGACGATGCTGTCCGCAAGGATGATCTCCAGCGTGACCGGATCCGGGACAAGCTGCACATTCTCGTCGGTGTTGAAGTGCCAGCCGATTGACTGGATCTCCCGGTTGACTTCCTCCAGGGTGGATACGGCCATGCGGACATCTGCCGACTGCGCTCCGGTCAGGCTGCTGACGGGCGAGCTTCCGACGGTAGCCAGGATCGTGTTGATGGCTTCCAGCTTCGATGTCAATGGCATGGGGTTCTCCGAATAGGCACCCCCCTGGTTTCCCAGGGGGGGCCCTTGTGTGCTGCCTTGGCGATTATGCCTGCTTGAGCTCGACAGCCGCCTCCGGACGGAGGATGCCGTGTCCGATGGCGTACCCGGCGACCATCAGGTTGCCGCGCCGCTCCACCGAATACTCGGTCTCCATCTTGAGGTCCATCAGCTTGACGGTGCCGACGGCCGACTTGTGGAACACAAGGCCGACGGTGCCGGAGAAGTTGCCGGTGTAGGTGTTCTGCTGACCGGTAACGCCCGACAGGTTCTGACCGAACACCGCAGCCGCGTTGTTCGACTTCACGATCTTGACACCGGCGGCCTCAAGGACCATGCCACCGGCGAAGTCGCCGTTGGCCATCGAGAAGTCCTTGTTGATGAGGCTCTTCTCCTGGACGAGCTTGTAGTAGAACAGCGGCTCCAGGATGCAGTAGCGGTCATCGGCCGGGACATCCTTCTCATCAAGAGCCTGCGCCGCGGAGTAGATGCCAGCGATGAGCTCGGCGGCGGAAACAGCGGTGCGGGTGCTTGCGGCAGAGATGTCCAGCGCAGAACCGCCGCTTCCACCGGTGATCGTCGCGCTTGCGCGGGCGGCGAGAACGCCGAGACCGATGAGGTTCTTGTCCATCTGCTTCGCAAGCGCACGGCCGAGCTCCGTCGAGTAGATCGACCGGACATCGTAGTGGTTGCGGGCCTCGTCCAGATTCGAGACAAAGCAGGAGCTGATGAGCTCGTCATCAATGTTGATGACCTTCTCAGCGTGCTTGATCTGGTTCAGGTAGGTGGAGTTGAAGGCGGTCGCCGCCGTCGTCGCGGATGCACCACTAGACGCGGCGATGAAGCCATCGACCTGGTTGCCGAGCAGGATCGACTGGCCGGGGATGTGGTAGCCAGCCGTCGCCGTGCCGGTGACGGGGAACTGGGCCGACTTGCCCGAGCTGATCGTGCGGACGGTGTGCAGCGGGAGCATGACGGTGTTGGTCTCGAAGGTCGTCAGGACCTCTCCGGCGAACACCTTGAGAAAGAGTGCGGTATCGGTGGCGTAGGTGCCGGTCCAACCGCCTGAGCCGTTGGTCTGACCAATGGCGGACAGCTTGAAAGCCATGTGTGGCCTCCTGTGATCTGAGTGCTTGAGTTTGAAACGATGTGGCTGGTTCTGTCAACACAGGTTGTCCGCCGCAGCGGGCCAGGCGCAGTCGCCGCCAAAGCACGATGCCGTGGTTTCCCACGGCACCGCGTTATTCCGATACATACGAGGGGGGCACCATGTACCACCCCTCGGGGATTGTGATCTTGTTCCCCGACAGGACCCATTCACCGTTGACTCGGTGGTAGACCCTCATCCGGACTCCCCCCGGCTCCCCGATCCGCATCGGGCTGTCCTCCGGGACGAACACCGTCCTGTTGCCGCATCCAGCCGCGAATCCGATCACCAGCACGACGGAGAGCAGGGCGATCCACATCAGCATCCATAGCCACGCGCTTGTCGGAGATGCGCTGTTCAAGGTACTTGATGAGCGCAAGCGCGATGGCTGCGATGATGCGGTCGAGCATGGAGTCATGGGAGCAGGAAGAACGGGACCGGCCAGCATCCGCCGACCTTTGCATCATGTGCATGGTCGAGCAGATCGAGACCGGGGACATCCCCTGCATACACGCGAGTATGCAGCGGATAGTCCACGGTCAGGGTATCCAGGACGGATACAAGGGTCTTGTTGGATCCTACACGCTCGAACACCAGGGTTGCAATCACCGAATCGGAGATCATCGTCGGGTTCGCCGCCCCGGTGAGGGGACTGAGCCAGATGAAGTATCCGTCTCCGTCCTCGACGCTGGTGTTCGCTCCGTAGAAGTCCCACGGCATCGAGTCGATGCTCAGGCCGGGGACACCGGAGATGGTGTACCCGACATCGCTGTCGGAGTGGTCGCACCCGACAAGACGAAGCTGCCGGGGATCCCACTCGAACGCGAGATCGACGGCATGAATCCATGTGGGCTCATCCGCCACCAGCCGGATATCCACACGGACCTGACCGCCGATGCAGTCGGTGTGCGGAATCAGGAACAGGTCGATCACGCCTGCGGCTCCGCGGGCTCGGCCGGATCAGCGGCGACAAGCTCCTTGTCCGCATCCTTGGCGAGAATCAGGCCGACACCGGCGATGACCGCCGCGACCGCTGAAGTGAAGTCCGCGTTCGTGGCGGGATCGCCGTCGAACATCGCGGTCAGTACCGAACCGATGGCGACGAGGATCGAGCCAATGCCCGCGATGGTGGTGTTCCGGTTGTTCATTGTTCGACTCCAAAGAGTTGGGATGCCTTGATCCGGCTGGCGACATCGGCCCGATACGCCGGGTCGGTCGCGTACTTGGGATCTCGCATCGCCTGGGTGAGCTCGGCCATCGAGCGGAATCCCGAAGGCTTCGAGTTGGATGCAGCGGAGATCAGACGCGGTTCGCTCTCCGCACGGAACCGGGATTGCAGACCCTTGACGGCGAACGCCATCATCTGCGGATCGTTCGATTCCATCGCCTTGTTGTACGCGGCGATCTCCTCTGCCGAGAAGTTGTTGCTGGCCCAGACCTGCATCGCCGCGTATTCCTGCGGACCGCCGACGGAGGCAACGATCTTCGCCTCGGTTTCCGCCGTCTGCGACGACACCGCCGACTTGAAGTTGGCGATGTAGTTATCCACAAGGACCTTGGGAATGCCGCGGTCCATCAGCTCCTTGTAGCTCTCTTCCGACAGGTTGCCGGTCTTGGCATACTCGTCGGTGTACTTCTTGAACTCACCGAGCTGCGTTTCGATGGATTCGGGCTGTGGCTGATCCGGTTCGGCGGGAGTGGGCTCGGCCTGGGGCTCGGGTGTGGCCTCGGGCTTCGCTCCACTCATCCGCCGTTCCAGGTTCCGATACGCGGTCGCCATCTCCTCGGGGCTCCTGAACTTCTCCGGGAGCCATTCCGGGCGTGGTGCCTCCGAGTCGGGAGAGAGGAACTGAATCCCCTTCTCGGTCTCGATGGATGGCCGTTCGTTGACGGGTTCCGCGGATGTCGTCTCTGTCTGTTCGGTCGTCTGATCCATGATTCCTCGCTACTGCTGTGCGGGGGCCGTCATCCCTGATGACTGCATCATCTGAGACGCAATCTGGGGATTATTGGCGACACCCTTGGCAAGAGCTCCCATGAGCTCCGGACCGTACTGGTCCTGCATTTGCATCTGCCGCTGCTGCTGCATCCTAGCCGCAATCTCCTCCTCGGTCACGATCAGGCCCTTGGTGTCGATGCCAAGAGAAGCCGCGCGACGAGCCAGGTACTCGGGGATGTTCACGAACTGCTGGATCATCTGTGGACCGAGCACCTGAGAGGCACCCGCGATGAACACATCCAGCTTGTTGAGATCGTTGCCGCGTCCCAGCGCGTCAACGCCGGTGATGATGGTCGGCTTGATGTACTTCTCGGGAATGGACGGAAGCCGCTTGTCCCTGCTCATCCGGTCCATGATGCGGCGAACCAGGGGGAGCTGGAACTCCTGCGAGAGAACCGAATAGATGCCGCCGAGCTGCCGCTCGATGGACTGGATCACCAGCCGGACTTCTTCCGCCGTGACGCGCTCCGCATTGCGGATCGTGGCCTCGGTCAACAGGAACGCATACGACAGCCGCTCCTTGATCTGATTCATCGTGAGCAGCGCGGTGTTCAGGTCGGATCCCTTGTTCGCCTGGATCACGCCGACATCGGCGGGGTTGCCCTCGATGATGTCGCCGCTGCGGGCGCGGGCGATGGCGCGGATGCGCGTCGATCCGTTCGGGTTCACCACGATCACCAGCTTCGATGCCGCCGCGCTCGATTCCACCACGGCCTGCTGGAGACCGTCGAGAGCGCGGAGATCACCGATCAGCTCCTCGACATACGAACGCCCCCAATCCTCTCCGTCCACGCGGGACATACGGAGAGGCATCCAGGGGCACTTGTCCTCGGGGTAGCTGCCCTTGGTCTCCTCGATGACCTGGCCGCCGATCTCCTGGTGGACGCGCACACGCTTCCGCACCCACTCGACCTTGGTGTAGATGTCCACCGAGTCCTCGTAGGCTTCACCGGCCTTCTCGATGTACGGCGCGTATTCCTCGGGAAGCTCGTAGGGGGACACGCACTCCTTGGTGACGATGCAGCGGGGATTGCCCATCGGATCACGCTTGACGACATAGGAGCTCATGTTGAACACCCTCATGCCGCCTTCGTTCGGGAGATACAGCAGGACATTTCCGCAGATGACCAGGTGCTTCAGGGCCTCGAAGGTCCCGACGCGAACCTGGCTCGTCTCGATTTCCTGCATGACCGCCCGCTCGATCTCGGAAAGCGTCGCGTCGATCTCGGTCTTGATGTCATCGAGCTCCGCAATCGGCCGGATCGCCATCTCATCCACAACAAGCCGGAACATCGGCTGGTTCGGCGGGAGCAGGGACATCAGAAGCGCAGATGCCAGGTTGTTCACGCCACGCGCACCTAGTCCCTGCCAGGGCGTGTCGAACTCGGTCGCGTAATTCGACCCCAGCTCCGGCATCGTCATCGGAATGGTCAACTTCGCGCACTCACGCGCCCGCTGAAGATAGACCTCCCGCTGCGACTCCATTTCCGTGTAGATGGCCTTGGCCGATTTCATAGTCATCCGCCGGGAGAGATGTTGAGGCCGACCGCGCTACCACGGTCGTTCATTGGGATGGTGAGCGCGGACCGTCCGCGCCCACGCCGCGTGTAAGCGTTGGATCCGACGGACGGGAGACCACCCGAGCCCTGAGATGGGGCCATCGCCTGCGTCACCACCTGGGGATTGACCGGCGGGGGCGGCGGTGGCTCCGGCTCCTGGAGGGGCTGCGGAGGGGGAATCTGGGGGATCTTCGGGCTACTGCACATGGGTTCGCTCGTTCTTCAGGTCCTCAAGGTGACTGGTGAGCATCTTTACAACCTGCCGCATACCGCGGTAGTGCCAGATTTGACGGTCGGTCCAGTCGATCTCCGGGCACTTCTCCGGAATCATCTCGTTGAGCCTGTCGATCAGGACCTGAGTGACGGGTAGGGGTTCTTGTTTCTCTGCGTCCATAAGGTCCTCACCGGACAAATACCCGAATCACACCAGGGCGGTACACCACTCTGATGCGGTATCCGGATTCCATAGCAATCCGCTCGATGATCCGTCTACCGGCAGGCATTAGAAGCGGGACCAGCTTGGAAGGCCAGACCCGCAGGTAGTTGCTCAGGTCCTCCAGGAACATCTCGGTGTAGTCGTCTTTGCCCAAGGCATCAACGAACACCTGCGCCATCCGCCGCTGTAGCAGGTATGCGGCGGCCGAATCCATCATCGAGCCTTCTTGTCCCAATCGGGAAGGTCCATCAGGGCCGGGGGCAAGATGCCGCGTGAAACCATTTCCTCCATGTGCATGATCGCGCCGATGTTCCACCGGGCAGCCGCAAGATGATCCTCGTCACGGTGGCCCTCCATGTAGCGCATCAGATGCCGCAGGGCCGAATCAACGAATCGGGATACGGGCTGGCCCCGCTCCCAATTCCGCTCCCCGTACTTCAGGGCACCGAGCTCGAGGAGCCGCGCATCCCTCGCAAGGATGAACGGGCTCATCAGGTCGTACCGCCCCTTGCCGGAACGGGTGTCGCGTCGGCTTCCCGTGTCGAACTCCTCGCGTGAACCGCTGTCCTTTAGAACAAAGCCGGGTCGGCCTTTGGCTCCCACAACCGCACCTCCGATGTCTTGGGATTGAAGTCTCCGTGCCGCAGGATACGGGACACCCGTGCCTGCACAATCGCCTCGAACTCGCTGAGACCCGCCTTCTCGAAGGCGGCGACGACGGCGGACCAGGAGGATCCGCCATTCAAAATGCCTTCCGCCCTCTTGGGGCCGACACCCGGACATCCGGCGTACCCGTCCGTCGCATCTCCGCACAGGGTCTGCATCATGTGGAAGTGGTCGGCCTCATCCGCCGTCACGGTCCGGATCTCGGAATCCTGATCGGGGTTGAAGTGCCTGCCGGGGACGGTCCGGAGATCCTTGTCGATGGTGACGATCACCCTGTTCGTTGATTTGGGGCCCGTCGCCAGGATACCCATCACATCGTCAGCCTCCAGGCGCGGCATGACCGCCACATCGTAGGTGTTGGCCACATACGCCCTGAGATCCCGGAGAACCATCGGCTTGCGTTGTCCCTTTCGGTTCGACTTGTACGACGGCAGGACATCGTTCCGCCAGTTGTTCGGGGACGACAGGCAGACCGTAACCGCGACGGACTTGCCGCCAAGCTTCTCTCGAATACCCGCCACCTCCACATCGAGGAGATGCTGCGCCATCCGCGCGTCGGCGTGGAGCGTCCACACATCGTCCTCCCATTGCCACGGAACCTCGACGGCCGCAGCCACCCGGTGAATGAGAATGTCTCCGTCGATCAGGGCTTCAAGCTTCTTCTTCGGCATAATCAATTCTCTTTAGCGTGGCCAGCTCCACTATCAACGCCTTGATGTACGCAGTCTCGTACCGACTGCTGATCTCACCAAGCTCGATGACAATGCTGGCCTGGCGTTGCTTCTCTATCAGATGAGGGAGCATGGAACGCAGGAACCGGAGCGCGTGTTCCCCATGCACCTCCCACCTGAATGTCGTTCGGTGTGCCTGGCTCCTTGACTTCATCTTCCTGACCTTGCCGCGGTACTTGCGGCAGATCAGGTTCAACACATGGGGATAGGTGTTCGTGATCGAGACATACGCGCGGTTTGCCTGCCACCTGATGCACCCCTCGCCATCAAGATAGCCCGCGATGTATGCCTTCAGTCTAGTGCGTTTCCGCCCAGGTCCTTCCGATTCGGTATTCACCGTCCAGCGGGCACCGGAACCCGAGCAAATCACCAGCCCGCTGGAACGCCTGCTTGGTGAACGGGGCGAACACCTCGATGTCCCCCTGCTCACCCTCGAACTGGATCTCGTCGTGGATGTGCGCGACCTGGTGGATCGCGTATCCCTGACGACGGATCTCCTCGTCCATAAGGATGGTCGCCTGCTTGACCGCGATGGCACCGGCGGATTGCAGCAGGGTGTTCAGCGCGGAGTGCTTGCTACGGACCCACAACTTGCGGCCGTCGATGCCGATCAGATATCCCTTATCGACCTTCTTAGCCACGGCATCGCGCAGCTTCTTCAACGCAGGGATCGCGGACAGGAACTTCGCCTTGAGCTTCTTGCCGTCGGCCGCCTTGCCGCCGACGATGCTGCCGATCTTCTCGTCTCCCGCCCCGTACAGGAAAGCGTAGATGAAGGTCTTGGCATCGTTGCGCGTCGGCAGCCCGGCCGCCTCCTGGTTCTTCGTGTGGACATCGCCGTTGCAGACGATGTTCGCGTACTCGCCTCCGTCCCACGCGGCCAAATAGTGAGCGAGACACCGCAGCTCCAGGCCGGACGCATCGCATCCGAGCATGACCATGCCGGGCGTGGCGCGGAACAGGGACCGGCATTGCCTGCCCCACTTGGCCGTCACCGACGGAACCTGCGCGATGTTCGGTCGGCTGTGGGTGCAGCGACCCGTGACCGCTCCGTTGGTGTTCACATAGCCGTGGATCCGGCCATTGGTTTCCGCCTTGATCCAGGACTCCTCGCCCTCGGCCACCTGACCCAGCCTCTTCGCCACGGTCAGGTATTCGCAGATCAGCGCGGCCGCCGGTCCGGGCACGGCAGACAGGATCGACTCGTCCACCTGCGGCTTTCCGGATGGGGTAAACGCCTCCGGCTTCCAGCCAAGATTCATCAGGTACTCCGCGATCTGATCTCGGGAACCGGGATTGAACGGGATCGTCTTGGTCTTTGTCTTGAGCTGCACCACGGTCGGCGGGACCACCGACTGAAGGATCTCGGTGAGCTCCAGCTTCCGTCCCTGGAGCTCGGCCGTCAGAGCGTGGGCCGCCGCGACATCGAAGGAGAACCCGCGGCGCATCTGATTGTGGATCAAAGATGCGAACTTCATCTCGATCTGTAGCACTCTCGCTCCGGAATCAATCTCGGGATCGAGTCGCTTCCACAGCGCGAGAGTGACCCGGCAGTCCTGCCGGTTGTACTCGGCCAGCTCCTCGCTGTACTCGAGCTTCGAGAAGTCGGTGACGGAATCGAGCGCGTCCCCCTTGAGCAGACCCAGGCGGTAGCCCCACGCCTTCAGGCTGTGCTTTCCGATCAGATCCTTGGGGAACCCATCGATTCCGAAGTCGCGGTCGCGCTGGTCGGGATAGACCACCCGCGCCATGACCATCGTGTCCTGCCACGCGATCTGTCGCTTGTCGAGCATCCACTTCTCATGCAGCACCGGGTCGTGCCGTGCCAGCCAGCCCTCGATGTAGGGGATGTCGAACCCAACGATGTTGTGTCCGATCACGCAGTCGCTGGACAGGATCAGCCGGATCGCCTTGTCCACCTCGTCACGCCGGAAGGTGACGGCATCCTGGCCCTCACGATCCACCATCACGGAGATGCACAGGATGTCGCCATCCTCCGGGTCGAGCGATGTCGTCTCGATGTCGAATACGGTTCTCTTCATTGTTCCTCCTAGAAGTCCGGTAGGTCGTCAAAGCCCTGGCTTTCCGACAGCCTGCCCGTGTCCTTGTTCCATGCCAGCTCCCCGGCCCGTCCGGTGTCGCCACCAAACCGGTTCTTGAGGACCCGCATGATCGTGATGTTCTTTCGGTCCTCGTCCTGCTGGTTCCGCTCCAGTCCGACCACGATGTCGGACAGCTGCCCGATGGCACCGGAACCGCGGAGCTGCGCGAGACTGGTTTGTCCGCCCTCCTCATGGGCACCTTCCTTCGGACGCTTTAGGTGGCTGACCAGAATCAGGCCGCAGTTCAGCTCCTGCGTCAGCATCCGAAGCTTCGTCATCGTGTTGTCGATGATGCGCCGCTCCTCCCCGTCGTCGATGCCCGACACCACGATGGAGATGTGATCCAGGAAGATCCACTCGCATTCAAGACCGCGCACCATGTACCGGATCCGTGCAAGCAGGTTGTCCGAATCGCACGAACCGAAGTGGTCGTACAGGAACAGCTGGCCGCTCCCGACCGTGCGGTCGAACGCCAGCCGCAGATCCTCCATCGACACGGCCTCGCGTTCCTTGTCGATGTGCAGCTTCCTGCTGATCTCGACCGACATGATGCCGAGCGCGGTGCGTCGGACGCTCTCCTCAAGAGCGATGTATCCGACCCGCTTCCCCAGGCGAAGCAGCCAATGCGCCAGCTCCCGACAGACGGAGCTCTTGCCGATGCCCGAGCCGGATGTCAGGGTGATGAGCTCACCGACGCGCATCCCGTGCAGTTTGTCGTTCAGACCGACCCACGGGTACGGGATGCTGGGAGCATCCTTCGCGTTGATCTCCTCCCAAAGATCGCGGCCGTCGATGATGCCGTCGGGCCGGTAGACCTTGGCTCCCCACATCGCGTCGATCACATCGCGGCCGCGGCCCGCGACGAGACATTCGTTCGCGTCCTTGAGTGGCAGCGCGGCGATGCGGCTCTTGCCGGGAGTCAGCAGCATGGCGCATTCGGCGGCGGCCGCCTGGCCGGGCTCGTCCATGTCGAACATGAACACCACGGTCTCGAACTTCTCGATCCACTCCAGGTTCGCGCGGATCGACTTCTCGGCACCGGCCGCGCCGGTCGGGATCGAGACGACGGGCCACTTGTTGTCCTGGAGCTGGCTGACGCTCATCGCGTCGATCTCGCCCTCCGTGATGACCAGCATCTTTCCTCCGTCGCGCCACAGGTTCTGACCGAACAGGCCGCAGCCCTTCATGTCCCCTACGACGGTGAAGCTCTTGTCCGCAAATCGCAGCTTCTGTGCACGGACCTGTCCGTCCGGCCCGCAGTAGTGAGCAATCTGCACAGGCTTCCCGCTGTACGAGCCGATGCCGTAGCGGAACTTTCGACAGGTATCCTCGCTGAGCCCGCGCTTCGGTAGCGCGGTGATCTCCATCTCCATCACCAGGTTCATGCTCGCCGTCCTCCTCGGGGCCGATTCCGTGTCCCCGTTCTTCTCGTAGTGTCCACACCCATACGCGAAGCAGAATGCGTGTCCATCATCGTAGCGGGCCAGAGCATCCTTGCTTCCGCATTTCGGGCAGGGCTCATGCCGTTGGAACTGGCTCGTTTCCATTGTGGTCCGTCACCATCATGTAGATCCCAGGCTTGACCAGATCCGCCCATTGCTTCGATGCCTGGACATGGGCGACGAGCGTGTCGTCCTTCCACAGCAATCCATTGCAGGCATCGAAGATGGCCTTCATGTAGTTGTCGATGTCGGGCTTCGGTATGAGCAGCCGCGTCCTTCTCGGCTTCCTCACCACGAAGAGCAGCGTCACGGACACGGGCCGGTCGATGGGCCGGTGATCCGGGATGCGGGCTAGGACATCCCGGATCACCTTGTCGGCCTTCCGCTTCCACACCCGGTAGGTCGCGGGGTAGTAGACCCCGAACCTACTCAGGCGTGGACGCGGACACGGGATCGGCTCGAGGCCCGTGAGCTGAAGCAGCATCAGAACTGGCTGCCGTCCTCGGCATCGGCGGTGAACGCGGTCTCGAACCCCTCCTCCTCGGCAAAGCCGAAGTCCGCCGCGCCGCGGCCGCCGGACTCGCGGAGCTCGATGACCTGCACCGCCTTCAGACGCAACGACAGGCCGACACCGGTGGCGGGCACATACCAGAGGTGCGGCTCGAAGCCGACGCGCAGGATGCTGCCGCCGCCGATGCGGTCGTTCATAGGACGCTGCTTCGCGTCGAACAGGATCGGCCGCTGCTCGATGGTGCGGCCGTCCTTGGTCTCGATGCGGGCGACCATCTTGAACTTGAACTCGATCTCGCCGGTCTCGTTGCCCGCGTCGTTCGTCACCGCGGACCACGGGAAGTCGCACTTCTTCAGCTTCTTCTTCGCCTCGCGGACCTGCTCCGCGTAGTAGCCGTCATACATCGAGGTGAGCTCGTCCATCAGCTTCGCGGCCTCTGCCTGCGGGATCCGCAGCTGCACGGAGTACAGGCCCTTCGCGTCGAACTTGGTGTCGGGCTCGTTCAGCTTCGGCCAGGATGCGGTCCCCTTCGGGGTCGTCATACGCTTCTTGCTCATTGCGATTCACTCCATGATCTCATGCGAAGAAATACTGAGCGGAGCGCAGGAGGCTGAGATCGAAGTCTCCCTGCTCCGGTGGGGGCGGGACCGAGACACCGCTGGGCAGCAGCGCGTCGATCTCGGTCTTGAAGCCGCCGAGGATATCCATCGAGAACATCTCGATGGCCGATTCCCTGATTTCGGACTGCATGATTCCGACATTCGGGGCAAGTGTCGCGGCCTGGTCATGGATCCAGCTGAATACATCAATGCCATGCAGGTCGTGCGAACGGTTCGTTGCCCATACCATCAGCGAGCTGTCGAGAGCATGGACGAAGTTTGCGGTGATCGCGTTCCGGTTTGCCCGCTTGCTCATCGCGTTGTCCTCGATGTTCATCGAGTGAACGCGCACCTTCGGACCAATCGCGCAGCGCACCTCTTCCTTTCGCCACTTCGGATAATACTGCCGAACCCAGAAGCCGCTAGGTGCCGTCCATGACACCGCGGTTTCGTGCTCTACGCACAGGTCGCTGACCTGCTGTAGCCACTTCATCAGCGCGGCGACTCCGGGAACAACCTGGTCGATGGTGCGGTGGACCATCCGCGCCAGCCACATCGAGGGGGCCCACACATCATCGAACGGGATGGACAGGCCCGCGGCCCGTCTCCTGTCCATCTCGTCGTGAAGCCACTCGCTGATGTACTGCTTGCATGAGTACAGGGTGGCCGCGTATGGCTTGGTCATCACCGGCCGCTTGATGCAGCCCCGCGTGATGCCGAGCTCGGCCCATCCCTTCGCGTAACTGTCGTCCATAGACGACACCATCGCAAGGGACTGGTCTGCCACCAGGCGGTAGATGTCGGCAGGCGTGGAGCACTCGATGCAATTCGTAGCGGCGGCTCCGGTCGGATCACGGAGCAGCAGCGAGATGAGCTGTAGCGCGTTGTTGCTGCCGTCGATGCTGACGGGGAGATGCGTCATAAACCGCGCGCTCGACTTCATCCGGGCAAACTCGTCGCAGAACGCAAGAAACTCGAACGGCTTGTCCGCTGCCGACCAGAATGGGGAGTTGGCCAGCGGGTCGGTGCCACACGCGATGATCTCCTTCTCGAAGTCCTTTACCCAATCGAGCCTGCGTTCATACGGCTCCTTGTCGAGACCGTAGCAATTCGCCCCGTGGATCCGCAGCCACATCTCTCCGTCATCTGTCATCGGCACCGCCTTGTCGAACCGAAGGCAGGCGCGGGCCGCGTCGAACCCCTGCGGATTCAGGTATCCCGGCATCGGGTAGCCGCGGCCCCTGAAGTCCAACTGCATGGGGAAATACATACGGGAACCGATATACCGGTCCGCCACCCACAGCATCTTGGCGAGCTGCATCCGCTTCGAGCTGAGATGCTGGTTCGCCCACTTCACGCGGCAGTAGGCTTTCCGGTACTGCCGTCGCGCCTCGTCGTTCTCCTTGATGTCGTCGGGCTTGAGCGGATACGGGTGATCGTCACGCGCCGGGATGTCACCGATCCGCAGGTCGTTCTCCCAGCAGCTGCGGACCACATCGAGGATGAACGGATTGACTGCCCATGCCGTCCGCTGGATGGTGTTGATCGCCTTGTACACGAAGCTCATGTCGCGGTTCTTCAGGTCGTCCAGGTAGCGTCGGTTGTGGACCTTGACCAGCGCACGGCGGCGGAAGAAGTCGGTGCTATAGCCACCGACGAACGGGTCGCGCCAGTCGAGCGGAGTCTCGACCATCGGCAGCCACACCGGCGACAGCTCCTCGGCTTTGGCCGAGTTCTTCCTGATGTAGTCGATGAAGTCGTCGCTGGCCGAGATCATCGTGAGCGTCTTGCCACGCTCGTTCCGGATGTTCTCGATCTTCAGCAGGTCGGTGTTCTGATGGATCAGCTCCACCAGGACGATGCCGACCTGAGCTCGATCCTTCGGGTCCCACTTGGAGATCCCGAAGTTGTGGTGCTTCATGCTGCGCTGGATAAACTCGCGCCGCTGTCGCTCGTTGATGTTTCCCCTGACCTGACGCTGAAGCTGCTGCCACAGCACAGGTTCATTCTCAACGATGTGCCGGAAATCGGACTCGTCCTCAAGTACGCGGGCGATGCTGTTCGCCGCCTTCAGCATCGTCCTGCTCTGCGATGCGGAATCGAGCAGGCTCTTCAGGGCCAGCAGCGCGACTACATCGGATGGAAGCCTCTCGATGTAGGGCAGGGCACGGTGCATCCGGCCCGGCCGCGAACGGCTCATCAACTTCCATGATTCGATGGCCTGGGCCACGACAGGGACGGCCACGGCCATCGCGTGTCGTGTTACCGGATCGGTCGTCTCGTTTCCATGCTTCGCGTTCCGCGCGACACGATGGCGATACCTGAGCTTGCCCAGCTCCACCATCTCCCGTTCGACCATTCCCTCGTCCATGAGTCCTCCATTGGATTCATCCGAACACGGATGAGATGGCGTTGCTGCGGTCCTCGTCCTTGAGATGAGCGTACCGCATCGTGACCTCGATGCACTTGTGACCGCAGAGCTCCTTGACCGTGTAGATCGGGATTCCCCGCTGCACCAGCCATGACGCGAATGTATGTCGGCAGCAATGCGGGGTCAGCTGCAAATCGTCCTGGTATCCCAACCGCTTCTTCATCGCGTTCCAGCGGTGACGGACGGTATGCGTGGTCAGGTCCATGAACGGATATGCCTTGCTATCGCAATTCTTCAGGGCGTGACGGCAGGCGGTGGACATGGGGATGGACCGCGGCTTGTCGGCCTTGTTCTGCCAGATGCGGATGTGTCCGTTCTCGACATCGCGCCATTGCAGCAGCAGGGCTTCGTTGAGACGCATACCCGTCTCGACCAGCACCACGAACAGATCGGCCATCTCCGGGTCATTCGCTTGGAAGTCCGCCGTGATGTCGGAATACTCGTCACGGCTCAGGAACCTGATCCTGCCCTGGGGCTCACGCATCCGCGTGATCGGAATCTTCCGGCTCACCCATCCACGCGCATGGGCAAAGGACAGCATCCGGGACAGCGCGGCCAGCTTCCGGTTGATGGTGGCAGGGCTGTTGCCCTTCGCCCTGAGCGCATCGACCACGCGATCCACATCGGCCATCGTGATGGAATCAGGGTCGCGGGACCCGCCGATGATCGAGACGACAGCAGCGGCGTTGATGTCGGCCGTCGCCTCGCCGCGCGTCCCGGCCCATACCTGGCGGTACACCGTATCGGCCAGCTCCGCGAGACTCGCCGGAGCAGATCCTTCGTACCCGCTGGGGACCTGGCCTTTCAGAAGAGCAACACGCGTCTCCGCTTCCCACATCTCGGCCGCCTCTTTGGTGGGAAAGGAACGGCGGCACCTGCGACCGTTCACCGAAACCGACACCTGCCACGCACTACCCGTGTTCACGATAGACATTGCTTTCCTCCTGCGGATTCCCGCGATAGATCAAGTGTAGCAGCGTATCAATCAGCCGTCAAGCCGATCTTCAGCGCGACTAGCAGCGCGACTAGGGTGCCTCGGGGGGCGATTTCGGTCCGATAATGGCCCCGGCCCCGCCCCGGCCCGGGACGGCTCGAGCTCCGGCACCGCCCCGGCCCCGGTCCGCCCCGGCCCCGCCCGGCCCCGCCCGGCCCCGGTCCGCCCCGGTCCACCCTGGCCCCGGTCCCCGAAATGAAACCGCCCCGGCGGAAACCGAGGCGGGGCGGAAATGAAACCGCCCCGGCGGAAACCGGGGCGGGAACGGGAACGGGGGCGGGCGAATCCTATTTAGGATCGGGGGCAAATCGGAACGCGGGGCGGTCCGGTCATCGGCGGCCCCCGATCCACGCGCGGCGACGCGCGCACCATTCCAGTATCTCCCCCGTTGCGGGCGATACTACCCGAGTCACCCGTTTACCCTTGCGGCGAATCTCCGGCAGTTTCTCCCATGTAGAATACTTGCGGGGCGGCGGTTTCATCGGCGGCCCCCGTTTCGGATTCCGACGACAATAGCGGCGACGGCGGCGGCCACTAGTGCGGCCACCCACGCTACCGCCGCGACGGTTTCGCGTTTCATCGGGCCCCCTTTCTTCGGGACGGCCGGACCGATTCCACGGACCACGGAAACGCGGCCGGGTCCGCGTGTTCCGGGTCCGGTGCTCCGATTCGGGTCCGCAACCAGCTAAACACGGATTCGGCGGCCGCGTCCGGATGATCCGTTTCGGGCGTTTCGGGAACGCGAATCAGAACGGAAACGATGAATGTCCGCCCCGTCGGGGCGGGCGAAGTAGCGGCGACGGTTTCGCGTTTCATCGGGCCCCCTTTCCCGTCGCCGCATGGAACGCGGCCGCGCGGTCCGGGTCCGCCGTCACCCACGCGAGCGCGGCGAGGGCGTCCGTCATTTCGACCCCGCCGGGGAGAACCACGCGCGGGAACGACGCCGGCGGCGGCGGGACCAAATCCGCCGCCCGTTGAATCCTGGCGCGGGCCGCGTCGGCCGCGGCGGGGCCGTCCGTGGTTTCACCCGATGCGATTCCGTCGGCTAGCTGGAATGCTTCGCGCATTGTGACGAGAAAGGCCCCCGCCCCGAGTAGGTCGCGCATCGGCTCCGCATAGTCACGGATGCGGATTTCGCAATGCGGCGACGGTTCCGGGAGGGTCAGGGTAAACCGCGCGATGCGATCATCGGACCCGGCGCGGCGACGGTCCGCCGCCCGCAGACCGTGCCCGACGCATTCCGCCTTTAGGGTAGCGGCATAGTCGCCGCCCGCCGTCGCTACATTGAACCATCCCCAAACCATGTCAGCGGCGCGGCGGCCGCCTACCGAAACCTCCCGCCCCGCGCTGTTGCGTATGCGGGCAAATGCGTTGACTCTAGCCATTGTCGATATCCTCCGAGATTGTCGGCCCGCCGGAACCGTTCCGGAACGGGCGAAGGGCCCGCGGCGGAGTTTCCCCCGCCGGGGCCGTGGTTCAGCCGAAATAGCCGGGGTCCGGTGCGCGGATTCCCGTATCGGCGAGCTCTTCAATGTACGCGGCCGCCTCCGAAATGTACTCCGATGCCGACTTGCCGCAGTCCGGACAATCGGCGGTCCCGTCCGTCCGTTCGCACGGGCACCCCAGCGGCCCGCGCGGCCGCCACCCGAAATCGGCCGCGATTCCGGGGTAGTCTAGGTCGCATTGAATCATCCACGAATCGCCACAATCGGAGAGAATGACGAAACACACGGAAACCGTCCGGAATCCCTCCGCGGTCCGAATCTGGTACCCGTGACCGCGGCGGACCCTATAGCGGCCGTGATTCTCCGCGGCGCGCAGGGCGAAACCGGATTCCGGCTCCGTCCATTCGCCGGATAGGCGGTTCCAAGCGCGGTCAAATCCTTCCCCGCGGGCGAACGCGCCGACAATCTCGAATCCTTCCGAGTCCCGCCCGTAGACAATGCCGCCGACGGCCGCCGGATCGTCCGCCGGGAATACGGGCGAGTCGCCCCACCCCGCCGGATTCCACCCGGCAAGCTCCGGCGCGTCTGGTTCCATTTCGCGCGCGGAGTCGATCAAGCTCCGCAGGGTCTCCCCCGCGGGAATGTCGATCCTGGCAAACCACGCCGGGCCCTCCGTCGCGTTTCCGGTTTCGGCGTCTGCGAAACCGTGCCCGGAGATAATCCGCGCGACGGCGGCAAGCTGCGCGCATCCGACGGACCCGGGAATCGGGCGATTCCGCCACGCGGCCGGGTCCGGGTCCAGATAGGGGAAATCGGGGCGAATCATGCGTCCCCCCCTTCGGCATCGTCGGCATCGTCGGCATCGTCGGCATCGTCGGCGCATAGAACCGCGAGAACCACGGCGGCCCGTTCCGCGAAATCGGTAGCGCGGCCGGGGTCCCGTTTCCACCGGGCGCGGAAATGGCGGTAAATCCGCCGCGCCCCGTCCCCGTCGGGGCCGTGCCCGAGCGGCGACGGCCGGAACCGAATCGGATCATCCCCGATGATGCATCCGACGCGATACAGATAGCATCCCTGCCCGCCGTGAAAGTCACCCGCGATGCAGTAAAGAGCCTCCGCGAGCTCGAATCGGTCCGCGGCATCGTCGTCGGGGTCCGAGACCTCCCGCAATAGGCTTTCAAGCTTCGCCGCGGTCCGCGCGTAGCGTTCCGCGGGGTCCGGCTCCGTTTCATTCCGCCATTCCGCCACGCCCGCCGCAAGGGCGGACCGGATCCTTTCAATGTCCACCACGGCGAGCCCCCTTCCGGATCGGGCGGCCATCCTCGCGGGTGATCCGGAGAATGCCGCAGGAAACGCCGTCGGGTCCGATGGCTTCGGCTTCAACGGCGGGACCGGCCGCGCGGGTCCGTTCCGAAACCGAGACGGCGGGGCCGTCGGGTCCGCATGGGAACCGACGACCGCCGGATCGGGCATCCTGCCGCATTTCACGCGCGACCGCGCGCAGGGCGGCCCGGAAGTCTCGCGCCGTCACGGTCCCGGCATCGTGGGGACCGCAATCCCAGCAACGAAGCTCCCACCGGAAACGGATGCCCGGCGCGGTGCCGCGGTCCGAATGGACCCCCGCGGCGCGGAGCTCCGGCGTATCGGTGCGCGTAACGGCCGCGGCGAGCGCGGCCACGGTTTCAATCAATCGGGAAACCATATAAACCTCCAAAGGGTGAACGCAGGCGGGACGGTCCCGCCATCGCACCTAGTCTAACCGCGGAGCTCGCGCGCGTCAACCATTCCCGCGCGACTAGCTACGCGACTAGGGGCGCGACTATGGGCGCGACTAGGGCGCGACTAGGGCGCGACTAGGGCGCGACTAGG
>Ga0099850_1000228_pt1 | contig 24418 bp, 26 predicted proteins | sample CB_VirMetaG_5_FD_79182 | JGI IMG/M metagenome (GOLD analysis project Ga0099850, IMG submission 79182) | Freshwater to marine saline gradient viral communities from Chesapeake Bay - CB_1508_1D Viral MetaG | ecosystem: Environmental > Aquatic > Marine > Coastal | place: USA: Chesapeake Bay... | reverse complement strand
TGAACTGTTGGAGTGATAGAGCTTGTGAAATATTGAGTAGAACCCGAATACCATACATCAAATAAAGTTGTTAACGGAGTAGAGGCGGCGGTTAGACAAACAGAGCAAGAGTAAATACCGGTAGAAACCCAGCCTCCAGTTGCTGGGGTATTAATCGATTGTACAAGTGCTGCTCCAGTAGGAGCGGAAGAACCAGAATAAAGATCTACATAAATCTCTCCTGTTCCGATGGCTGGGATATCTGTTAGAACACCGCGAACATAGTTGTAAAGATAAAGAGTGTTTAGGTTATCGGCTGCGGGAGCCAAAGAACTGCTATAGTAAAAGTTTCCTCTGTCGTCAGTTACGCGAGAGTTCCAGCGAGCCTCAATGACGGGACGCTTGAAAAAGTACTGAGATCCACGAGCAAAGAAGCGTTTTGTGTAATAAGATACTGTTGCGCCGTCAGTGTTTGTAACGACTGCCGAGTCTGCTGCGGTATCTGCTGCGGTCGCATATGCCTCGTAGGAAGAAGACAGGCGGACACCGACACCGTAGTTTGCCTGCGAAGAGTCGAGCCATTTCTCTACCAAAGTAGTAATATCGACTTCGACATCTTCCAAGCCAGTCTCAAAAGTCTGCTCGAAACTGAAACCTGCTCCATCGTTGTAGTCTCCACCGGGGGCAGTCCAAGCAGTTGTGTTGGAAGCAGACATCCAGTTGGATCCAATATTACCCTTAGTATCATCCTTATAAGTGTCTAGGTCTAGACCTGTTCCCTCTTGCCAATCACGAGTAATCGCTGATACAACTAGTTTAAAATCTTCTGGTACGGTTTTGGTATGTTGTGCGTTAAATAAACGTAAGTAGAAACTAACAGATCCAGCAGCGGGAAGATCTCCGCTGGCTCTATCGGTGCTGATACTTGTAACAGGAAATTTAACGAGCATACGAGATAGCTCCTGAGAACCAGAAGCCTCACGACCATATATAGAATATACTTCCATTACATCGGCATATCCGGCATTAGAGCCAGTCGCCCTTCCAAGTAAGTTGGACTTATAAGTATTGACAATAGTGTTGTCTGCATCTGCTAAATATCTTTTGAGAGCCATTATCTAATCTTTCCTGTAATATCGACTGATGGGAACTTGAGTTCTGCTACCGCATTTTTAGGGATTACAACAGAAGATCCGTCTGGCGAAGTATTGTCGTTGATATCAAATGAAACTGAAGAATAATTATCACCCTTTTTATTTTTTATAACAACACTTGATACACTCTTTACGCCTTCAACCTCAGACAACTTGGTATAAATATCGGATATACTGATTGGTTCTCCAATAAAATATTTTGTCTGGTTAAACTCTGTAGTCAGTTTTTGGATACATGTATCTACTAATGTGAACTTGTCGGTATCTTTCTTTGGCTGAACCACGAACTCTATTCCAAAGTTAATAATATAAGCATCTAATACGTCTATTGTATCCGACAACATCCTATAATTGTTCATCCAAGTTTTTAAGTTATTTTTTATTGTGCTATTGGATTGTGTGAAGTTCCCGTTTCTATCCTCCGAAATGATATAAACATTTAGATTTCTTCTTCGAGAATCCGGATCTCTTTGAACGGAACATCTTTTTACAGATCCGTATTTTGGAGGCATACGATAAATCATGTTTTCGTAATCTGCCTGCGTTACGGCGCGATTCTGTGTTGGGAAAGTGTCGTAAATTCTTCTTTTGATTTCGTCTGGCGTTGGGTTAGTAACGTCGCCAACGATTGGCTCCTCATTGGATACCTCAAAAGAGTTTATTACTTCCTGTATAGTGCTCTGATTTAGGGCGGCTCTATCATTGAAGTCAGCGGAGACAGAGGCAACAGAGTTGATTGATCCGACAGAATAGTTGGAGTTTGTTGGATTCGTGACGCGATATGTAATAGTCAATACCGTATCAGAGGGAACCATTCCCATAGATTCTGTTTTTGTTAGTCTGGAGGGATCGAAGGTCATATCTGAAATATAGGATTTTCCGAATACATCCATAGCGACTGCTGCTGGGTCAGCAATAATACCAGACTCTCCGGACTTTCCGCTACCAAACTGTAAAGAAACGTTTGTGCGAGTTCTATTGACAACAAACTTTCTTGAAACCAAAAGCGGCTTTAGAATAGATGGGACATTGTCGTTTTTGAAGTTTGTGTTCCCAACCTCTTTGAATATCATATCTTGAGCCAAATACTCGACTTCATAATATTCGTTTCCTTCACTATCAAAAACAGAAATGATTTCGGATATATTTCTGGTTGATAGTGTCAGATTTAGAAATCTTTGGTAAGCACCTACCGTAACTCTTTCAACGCCGTATCTACCAGAAACAACGTTTCCATATGATTTGATCGCGTAGTAAGTGGGAGCGCCTGTCGTAGAGTTATTACGAGCGACAATAACAGGGTTTGCAGGATCGGAAAAGTCGATGTTCTCCATTAGAACAAAACTTCCACCGCCAGTAGCGTTGAAAGTTGTTCCTTTCTTCAAAATAGGAATGTAGTTTAGATCCGGCCCCAAACCAGTTGGAGAGGCTGGAACCAAAACGTATAATGCGACTTTTCCAAATGTAGATGCTCGACCGCCACCTTTATAGCCTAAGATTCTTCCGTGTCTTTCGATATTCTCGTATTGATATGAAGTATCGAGGAAGGACTCATTGACGTTGTAATCTAGATAAAATGATAACTGATCTCCAACATAAGATACCGAATCAAGTACCATAGATCCGAAACTTGCTTGGCTGAAATCTTGGAAAGTATCTGGATAAAATCTTTCTGCTATTTGAGTCAAGTCTCTCTTGATCGTCTCAAATTCTCTGTTAGTATAATTAATGGGTACTATTTTCTTCTGATCAGCCATACATTTACCTCAATAATAAATAGTGTATTTGTCTTTTTTACTATAATAAGAGCGTTAGCACATCGTTGAGAGACAATCTTGGAACGCTATACTCAATAGATAGTTTGATAGCGTTCGGCTTCTCAGGATATTCTTGAAATCTGACTCGATTGATGCTGACATAAGGAATATAAATCTTTATTTGATCTCTTATCTTTGAGTCAATGCGGGAAAATACTTCATTGTCTACCATCTCAAACAAAAATCTTTTTATACCAACGCCAAAGTTGGGATCCATAACCCTTTCGCCGGGACTTGTTAGAACCAACATTTTTAGATTTTGTTTGATATTGGTTCTTATGTCTGATATTAGGTGATATCCACTATTGTCACTAACGTTGTTTAGGTCACCATCGATTATTAGTGGTTGAAAAGCCATTTAGTCTTACCTCATAATAAGTATCAAACATCTTCTTTTTTGCACAACTCGCCGAGAGAATTGAAGGGATTATCTTTGAAACGGCGCTTGAGATGCCAAGGCAATGTTTGTCGTCCGGGGGCTGGCTTCATACGTTCTTTCAGTGTTTTCAAGAAGATTTCTCCGGGGCCGTCTGTAGAGTTAGCGATTTCACCAACATCGAAATCACGAGAGTTGTAGTAAGTCTTGAATAACTTTTTAATTCTGCTGGTGGAGTTTATCAACAACTCTCTTCCCCAGTTATCCCACGATAATACCAACACACCTTTTCGGTTTTTTCTATCTCTTGGGTGCGCCCATGCGCCATTGATGCGGTCGAGTTCGAGATCGGCAGTTGTAATTGTTTCGAGAACGGTGTTTACTTCTTCCGGCAACTCACCGGGAAGAGAGGCTAAGATGTCATCAATATTGGTTTGTAGCAACTCTTGCTTTGGAACCACAATCTGACCGATAGAAGGCAACATACCCATATCATTGTAAATCGCAGCCAAAGAAATAAACTTTGGCAGAGGAACAATATATCTGGTTAGCAACTGATACGAAGGATCGTTCTTCAACTCTTTCACTAAACAATATAGCAATACGCTGTTTGCAGATAATGTCTTAAAATCTTTTAGAGGTAAATCCAAAGCATCGATTTCTACGCTGGTGAAATCATATTTAGAACCTTCAACAACTATTGATAACTTCAATCCATAACGCAATCCAAGTTCACCTTCGATACCTACGGCTCTGCCATCGGACTCTACAAGTTTCATAGTGCCGGGATAAACTTCAGACACCAAAGCTCCCAAATCTGAATTAGACATTATATTATTGACAGCGGTAGTTGTATCGTACTTCACGTTGTTAATAGAAATATATTTCTCAATAACAAAGGATTTGTCGCCGGGATCTGTTATGGAGTCTAGCTCCGCAACATCTCCGATTGGAACAGACATAACATTTGATAATGGCTGTAGGATTGGATGCTGTGTGTCGCTATGTTGTTCGCCAACCATATAGACAACATCGCCTATATCGTTGATATGAACGTGATAAGGCCCGACATATTCTTGCCCTTCCTCATATACACCGGGATTTCTTTCGTATTCTGGTAGAGCGTAGATTACAAACTCTCCGCCATATGTGTAATACGAAGGGATCTCTTCTCCGCCAACTGTTATGACTTCTGCTTCGTCGTTGTCTTCCCAAGGAATTGTTGGTAGATCTCCGTATTGTGCTTGTACCTTTCCATAACTATCGATATTTTTATTGATTGTTAGTTTGGAGCCAGCAACAAAGTTTTCTAAGAAATAGTATTGTATATCCTTGACTTCAGCCTCAAAGCCAATCGTCTCCAAGTTCTTGATTAGTTTTTGAGCCATAAAGTTTAGCTGCTCTATGATCCACTCTTTCAATACCAACTCAGCCAAATCTTCTGTTTCTTTGACTGCTTCCAAGTTCTTTTCTAAGCGATAGTTCTTTAGAGTCTGTAAAATGCCGATACTGCCGCGAACATCAGCACGGGACTTGGGATAATCGTAGTCTTCTTGTAGATTATTTAGTCGGATCAGTGCATCCAAAACAGACTGCGGAGGTTCTATTTCGCCATTATCGATTCTGTAAGAATACATCTGAACGGACTGCTCTAAAAATCCATACCAGAAGTCTTCGTCGCTAAATCCGTTGAATAACTCCCAATCTGCTCCTCTCGCATTCTTGAAAGACTTTTTCATATTTTCCAAGATATATGAAGCGTATGCCGTACTATAAACCTCTGGAAAGTTGGGAGTGAAAGTAGCAAATGTTGGTAGTGTCTTAATGACATGAGCGCTGGCGAATATTCTACATGCAGCCATAATCAATCCAACCATCGCAGCCTTTGCTGGTCGCTCTAAAACACGATTGTATGGTAGTTCTACAATACAATCCGGATCTGATTTTAGTCTTTCATCCTCTGGAATAGTTGGGTAAATCTCATCAATCTTATCCTTGATAGAACCAAAGTCAATCAAATCGGTAGATTGTGGCTTACAAGGGCTATAGTCGGGGAATAACACATCGATAAGACCAAACCAACCCTTGAATTCGGGTGGTTTCATATAAATACCGGGCTTTTTGTAAGAACCGCCAAACTGCTCTGGATCTAAGTAAAATACTCTTGTACTGGATAAAGTACCGGACATTTCGTTATTATATTGATCTCGCGAAATACCCAATACCATATCTTCATCTGTTAGACCAGTATCTTTGTATAATACAAAGGTGCCGTTGTCGTTGATTCCATAATCCAAGTCTTCTTGTGTTAGTGTCTCGGCAACTCGGCCATAACTCCAAGCAGAGACTTCGGAGTTGATGTCAGCGATCTTTGTATAGATATTCTGAATAGCATTTTTAGTTATGTCTTCTCGAATGACATTCATCTGATCGGTGCTGAAAGCAGCACGACTAAAAGGATTTTGCTTTTTGATAATCTCTCTCATTAGAACATCTTGTGGCTGTCCCAAAGAGGTATTGCCGAAGGAGTTTTGGAATTCTGTATAGCCTTCCAAGATCTCCTCAAAATCAGCAAAAGTATCATCGACAGATAAGAAGTTGAACTCTACACCGCTATCAATATCTAAATCTGCATTTTGTTCGGAGTTGTCTGCTTGCGCGAAATCTTCTTCATTTAGACTTTCGAAATCTCCTCCATTTAGACTATCTACATCTCCGCTAAACTCTATTTCCGCAGTTGTCTTATCATCGTAACTCTTAGCGGCTCTATTGACTCGTTCAGTTATCTGAACTCTCATATTGTCGCTATAAAGTAGAGTTGTGGATCCGGAAGCTTCGGACAAGAAGCCTTCGATGTCAAATCCGTATTCGTATTCAGACTCGCCAAACTGCTTGTATCCACGGGCATAATCGCTATATGAAAGCATAATATCTGCCTGAGACTTTCTGGCTCCATAGAATACCTCAACGCCTACTAACGCGCCATTGTCGGAAGAATAGACATTTTCCATCGATACATTGTAAGTGTTGTCCGCCAAGAACGGACGAGAAACTTCGCCGTATGTGTTGTAATCCAAATCAATAGTTTTTGTATATTCTGGTGTCACCTTGTTATTGTAGTCAATGGCGATAAAGTCGTCATATGGTTGGATTTCTCCGTTCATATAGTATTGTAAGAAAGCAGACACCTTTGTAGGGAATACACCGCTTTTATTTTTATTATTCAATAAGTTCAAAGCAAAGGCAGCAACGGGATTTACAAGCCCAGCGGCTACAATAACTTTTGGATCTGGAAAGAAGGTTCCGTATTCATCGACATATAGAGGATTGAACTGAGTTTTGCGAATATGTGCGGTCAAAGGCATACCTTCTGTATCCGACATCATCATATTCATTAGACCCCAGTTTTTCTCTAATGGCCCATTACCAAGCATGTCGGTAGAATAATCGACTTTTAGCAACTCTAAATCATTGCCTAAACCAGCGGTTACGGCTTGTACTGTTTCTTCTGGCTCGTATGGCAGCAAACCATTATCACAACCGGGATCGCTGGTAATAGGCGGCATATTGTTGGCGATATAGTTGTCTAAACCACCTTCCAAAACCGATTGAAGGTCGCCAAGATCATTCGGATCAAACTGATTATTACACAAAGCAGAGATTTGTTCTGGCGATGCTCTACCTCCAAGAATAGCAGAACGAGCCTCACAGAACTCTTCCAGTTGTTCTTCAGTCGCACAAAGACTTGGATTGACTGGTACTATCTCATCTTCCGGAATCTGATTAGCGAGATCGGACAATTGCTGGCGGAACTCTAAAGGTAAAATATTCCCCATACCAGCAAACATATCGGCCATAGATTCTGGTGTTGGTAAAGCGGAGGAAAATGAAGGATATTCCGAGTTTATAATCTCGGACATTATGGTTGCTGCTTCTGGGGACATATTACCCAAGAAGGCATCAGCCAACTCTTTTTGAGTCATTGTATTCGCCATACTTTCGGCTAAAGCAAGTGTTTGTTCTTTGTCTGCGAAAGCCTCTGCTCCCAAACCAAAGTTTGCGAACATTTCGACAATCGAATCGTTTACTTGATCTGCTGTTGCGTTATCACCACAGAAAGCCTCTCTAACAATAGACGATAGATTTTGTAGTCCACCTCCTGTTACCAATCCAGCAGCGATAGAACCTGCTGCTTCTAAAGCCTTACACACAGCGCTGCTGATAATCTGACAGATCTTTACGAATAGTTTTACCAATATGGAAGTTATAAGTTGTAAAACAAGTTCTTTTAGCGCGGCAAATAGTGCGGCCAATATATCGCCTTTTTCTGGTATCCATTCAAACGGATTTTGTAGTTTTGGAAGAGTAATGTCTTTACCGTTTCTACAAAATGGTAGCTCCAAATCTTTGATAAAATCTGCGATTGTTGGATTGAATAGCGGAGGAATAGGACAATCTACCGCCAAAATAGCGTTAGAGATAAGACGAGCGCCGGGGAAACGATTGAGTCTATCGACCATTTCCAGTAGATTGTCTGAATAATATTCCAATATCGCTGCGATATACGCATCAATAACTCTATTTCTATCTAAACCATCGGAAGGATTATCGAACTTTTGTGCAAGTGTGCGAGTTTTTGTATTTGGATCCGCACTCGACATTTCGGTTTCTTCGAACCATCGCTTTATCTTCTCTTTTAGTTTTTTAGGAGGATCCTTTTTCTCTTCTTCAGCAATTTGCGATAGAGTCGGCATTTGATTGCTGGCGATTGCGTCAGAAACTTCTTGTGCTGTGGATTTATCTCTAAAAATATCACCTTCTTGTAGCTTCTTCTTCGCCAAAGCATCCAACTCGGCTTGTTGTTCTGCTGGCAATCCAATAAAAAGATCATTGAAGTTCTGAATATTCATCGCTCTAAAAGCAGATTCAAGAACCTTTGATAGTGATATTTCAAGTGTCAGACCGCCAAAAAGACAAGTTATTGCCTGTGTTAGAGCCGCCTCCAAACCACAAACTTTTAGTTGTGCTAAAATATCAGGCAAGTCAAAGTCTAAGCCATCGCCAGCAGCGAGGCACAATAGCGCAAATGGGTCTTTCTCTTTTTCTAACTGATCATACGCTTGTGCTTTCGCAGCATTTACAAAGTCACTTACACTTTGTTTTGCTGTTGGAAGCTTTCCTTGTTCCCTAAGAATTTGTTTCTGTCGCGGATTAAAAGTAAGGTTTAAATCTGCTAGCATCCCCTGCTTTTCCGCTGGATCAGACATACAAAGGTATTGATTCCACTTTGTTGCCAAAGCATCGCCAAAAGTGAAGTCTCCATCAAAAACATCAAGCAAACTTGCGCCTGCTTCGCCAATAGCCTGTGCGATACAGCCAGCACTTGCTTCCTCGGCTCCTATTAGTTCACTAGCGCCGCTCAATTCTACTTTAGGGTATGTGTAGTCTTCAACAAATTCAGCCCAAGGACGAGGGGTTCTGGCTTGAAGATCTTGATCCATTTTATCTAACTGAGCGAAATAACCAACAGCAGCCTTGTCTTTCCAGCCATCGAGCTTTCTTAACTGTTCTAACTTTGTAGTAAACACCTCTGGTTTGATACCGCACTTGATAGTAAAAACTTTTAGTTTTGTGATCGTGTATTCTTCATCGAAAGTCATTTCGATTTTGGTTACTGGTTCTTTGAAGCCAAAACTAACAGAAGGGCGAAGAGAATAGTTTCGTTCTCTCAAAAACTTTACCAAGTCTGTATATACAAGCTCCAACTTGGCTCTTTTATTGCCGGGGTTTATTCCAAGGCCATAGTCCCCGTATTTTTCAAGTTGAAAAGTTTTACCAGTGTAGTTGCCGGATGTAAAAACAAATCGCTTATTTTCACCACTGGTGGCTCTGAAAACCTTATAATATCGATTGTATAGTGCCAATCCCTTACGAACTCTGATTAGTTTTGCTTCTAAATCGTTTGTTTCATAAGTTATTGTTGTGCCTGCGGTATCCTCTTCATTTTCATCTTCTTCATCAGCCTCGGCATCGTCAATGGCGTTTAGTGTGTCATGAGGTACGGAATATAGCAGTTTTAGTCTGGAACCGGGTCGAGCAACTAAATCATAGTCTGTATACTCAATAACATCCTTGATTAGTAGAATCGCGCCAGTGGTGTTGCTTTTGTTATAAAACTCCAAAAGATCAACAATGGCTTTATCTTGATACTTTTCGAAGATTTCTTTTAGCGCTTCTTCGGCTTCTTCCTCGGTCATACCTCGAACATAACCAGTTGTGGTTTCTGTAGTTTTATACGGAATCTGATACTTGCAGTTTCTTTCGTTTAGATAAGGGTCTTTCTCGTTTTTCCAATCTGGAACAAGCGAGTTCTCATTGGGAGTGCAAGTAGGACACTCCTTCATCTCAAATACTAAATCGTCGATCTTGCACTTGTCGTTATGCAAATCGCCGTCAGCGTCCTGAAAGGGTAAAAATTTAGATTCCGCCATTATAACACCTTAGTTCGTTCTAACATTTCTGGAAACGATATATCTTTTGCCGGGAAGAGGATTTTGGGTCACATAGTTGAGTTCCCACATAGTTGCCGAAGTTCTTGTTTGGTATAAACTATTTAGTACCTTTGTATAAATTCCCAAGTTTGCTGGGGGCATAGCGGCAGCAATCCAAGGAGCGACTGGATTTATCGCGACTACACCGTTGTAGCCAGATTGAATCAAAGCCAAGTTGAAAACTGCGCTCCAAATCTCTCCAACAATTTTATTGAGTTCTTGTAGACACTCTGCTGTTCTCTCGCCCAGTGCGACACCTTGTACGTTGTCGTAGTTATTTCCAGCAACCAAATCGATCCTAGGAGCAACTTGTACATTTCCGTTTAGAGAGTTCGTTTCTTCTCCGCCATTTGGTGAGAAGACTTTACCAGTTACAATCTTTACGCCTTCACGACCAACGATACGAACGTTATCCGCTTTTAAGGCGATAGCAGAGCCGGGAAATCTGGTTGTTAGTGTCTTCTCGTCAGACTCAATATTGAAATCTCTATCAATATCGGATAAGCGGCAAATATAAATACGAGCAGCATCGGACATATGATTGTTATTTACAATATCGCCTTCTGCGGGGCCTTTGCCTCTATTCAACGCTGCTCCTCGACCAACAACTATATCGATTGATTCTGCTGGTAATCCAGAGGCACCATATCCAGTTGTTTGAGATTGCCCCATTGGAACCTGACCCATAACAATATAAGCGCCTTCATTTTCAAGCATGCTCGCACCATCAGGCTTATTGTAGGTAAAGTTGGATCGTCCTGAGTTTGTATTAAATAAGCCAGTTCTTGGCTGGACAGATGTTGCATTATCAATATTGTCTTCCGCCAGCGTAATACCGGGATTATTGTGTGGATTAATATAATCTCTTGAATTAATTTTTTTAGCCATTTTAATGCCTTTCTACTGTACTTCGCTGATGTCTAACGCTACCAATGAGTGTCTAATAGTGCCGCCCGGTGGTGCTTCAGGTTCCCACCCGGCCAATTGTAGGTTTTTTATGTGCTCTGCTGGATCCATCACAACTATGCACCCATGACTCCAATCTCCGACAGATCTATAAGAACCGCCACGAGTGGTATGATTATGGTTTGCATTGCGTCCATTATTGTCTGGCCCTACTGCTGTAAAAGCTCTCCAAGATCCGCCAGTATTAGCAGGGGTAAATTGTTCCATTTGTATCAAACCGGCTTGTCTAAATGCTGGTAAATGGGGTTTCCATTGGTGATATCCGCCGCCGTGAGAGTTTTCATTGAATGAAGGAACCACAACTCTGCCCATATTATAGTTAACTCCTCGTGAGAGAGAGGTTTGTTTTGTCATTGCTTCATAACCGGGTTCGCCAGTTCCAACTGCCGCTCTCCAATAAAATTCTCCAGCCTGATTTCTCAAAATGCCAACCCAATCATTGAATGGAGTTGGGGGGTTGGCATTTCGTTGAACTATCGCAACAATGTAGGCGCGGCCTTCTTCTGGAAGCGGCCAGCCGTGACGTTGTATTGCTGCGATAACCTTATCTGCTTCTGGTGGACTGCCTTGTGTTACTAGAACTTCTTGAAGGACATCTGGTGCTGGAAATTCAGGCGTTCTCAATAAATCATAGTTAAAAGTGCTAATCGAACTTCCGGCATTAAAATTGCCAGCACTGATTGGCGGCGGACACCTAATAACCCCGTCATTTTGATTATTAGCGTTTTTTTCAATAATTGATACGAAATAAACTTTTCTTAGATCAAATTTATCGCCATTAAGTCCAGACACACAACGAACATTTATTTTATCCCCTGACGTAAGAGACTGCGGGATTTCTGTGTCGTTTACTATCATCTCTGAGTGCAAACCATAAGTAAGTGCTGCTTGTGCATTAGGATCGGTTGTACTATTGGTTAAATCACAAGGATCAGACAAAAATGTTTCGTGAGCCATTCTTTCATCTGTTATTCTAACAAAAAACCTTCTTTGTTCACCTGTAGTAACAACAGTTAAAATTTTTGCTTCAAAAGTGTTTTGATTACCAAAACGATCATACACGTTGGAATTGACAACAAAGCCTTGAAACCAAAGAAATGGATCATAATCAGACTTTCTAAAATCAGCCATTGGCGGCTTCTCCTTGAATCAGATCGAACAAGTTATCTTTGTCTTCTTCGCTCAACTCAAGGCTTTCTACCGCTGTCTTTTGTTTTAGTCCGATGATTTTTACCAACTGTTCGTTGGAGCGCTGCATCGTTTCAATATGCTTTGCTGCAACCGGACTTAAATATTTGTTTTGTTCTGCGTCAGCCGCAATAGCAGTTGCGATTTCGTTTAGAAACTCTCGTGCTAAATCACGGTCACCACGGATATTGTCTAATGCCTCATCTAAAAGATCGTCTAGCTTGTTACTCATATTTGTCCTGTGTCCCATTCTTCTTTGAAAGCAGAATATCGCTTTCGGAACTTCTTGAGCGAATTGACAATCTGTTTGGTGTTTAGATTGGTTATCTCGCGAAGATATAAGTAAATAGCTTTCTTGTTAAAAATTTCTATTTCCTCTTTGGACTCAAAAAGTATCATAATGGCCTGATAGACTTTCTGATCGTTCTCTTTCATACCAGTAATATCCCACGATTTGATCTCGGTATAAAAGTTCGTCCAAAACTCTTTTTCCATTCTCTCGGTTAGGTAAGACTCATCGGTAACCAAGTGTTGCTGCTTTTGATTATTGCTGATATTATCAATATCAATCTCTCTTTCATTTCGCTTTTGTTGTACTTTTACTTTGCCAATAAACCAGTTTTTTGTAATAACCGAAAAGTAAGAAAAAGCTTTTGCTTTATTTGGGTCATATTTCTCTAAAATAGTGACAAGCCAAATCTTGCATTCTTCTTTAAGATAATCAATGTTGGGAAGGTTAGTAAATTTGTAAGTATAAACAATTTTGTCTACCATCTCGCTAAACGCAGGCTGGATATAACCTTCGTATAGTTCTGATCTTTCTTTTATGCAGTTAGAAGCCACATAGTCAAGAACTGCTTTTTCATGTACTTTTGTAAAGTAATGATTTTTAGTTCTGGATCTTCGCTTCTTCTTCATCATTGGCTGTGTCATCTACATCGTTCTCCTCTTCTACGTCTACGATATCTGTTGTCAAAGAATATACTCTCTCGAAAGTATTTAAATACTCGTCATATGATTTGGCATGATCCATTAGAGATTGTAGTGTTTCATCCCCATAAAATACTTCCAAGTTATAAACTGATTGTACATGATTGGCAAAATTTGTAGTCATTTGCTGAATGTCTCCGAGTTCTTCCGAAATAGACAACAACTCTACTAAGAGCCGACGCGAGTATACAACCATAAAAACATTAAATACTATTGACAGCATAGAAATTGCCAATAGTATCATTTCAAGACGGCTCATATATTTCCTCTCTTGCTTTTTTCTTTTCTTCTTCTAAGATCTTACGATTATCTTCTATGTGTTGATTTGTTAGGTCACCAACTTTTTTACTCTTCTCTGTTACGACTTTATATGTTGGCGATGTTATCAGCCTTTCAATACCATCTTCCAAACACTGGATACACTGACTCCGTGTATCACTCATTCCATGATACACGAAGAATTCAGTGTCGCAAGACTTACAGTAATACCTGTACTTCGGCATTACTCTGCTGCCATATTCCGCAGATCTTGTTCTGTAACTTCACTATCGTCGCTAAAACGAACAGTTGGCGGGTTCATTACTACCAATCCATCATCGCCAGATTGTAGCTCAAAACCACGAAGGATCGGCACAATGTCCAACTGGTTTAGCAAAGACTCCTGTAGAGCCATCATAATAGCTCCAAGTGCCTGATTTGAAAGTCTCATTGGTTCCATATTAATCTCCTTTTTACCATTTAAAATTATTTTTGTAGTATTCTACTATACCTCGAATCTCGTCATCAAAAACTTTTTGTGGCTTCCAGCCCAAACTTCTTAGTTTTGCATCATCGAGGGCATATCTAACATCTTGACCCTCTCTTTTGTAGCCTAAATCGACATATTCTGTATAATCTCGATTATCATTATAATAGCATTGAATAATTTTTTGTACTGTTTCTTTGTTCTTTTGTTCGAAACCACCAGCAATGTTATAGATTTCGTTAACATTTCCCGATTCTATGATCTTTACAACTGCTGCCGCTGTATCATCGGCATGTAGCCAGTTTCTAATCGGTTCTCCTTCATCATGAAGTCGAATCCTTTTGCCTCTTTGCAGCATTTTAACCGAAACAGGTATTAGTTTTTCTGGATATTGTCCAATACCATAATTGTTTGTTGGTCTTACAATCAAATACTTGATTCCATAAGTTCTCGCCCAAGCAAATATAAGCATATCTGATGAAGCCTTAGATGCAGAATATGGGTTTGATGGCTTTAAAATATCAGTCTCTACATGACTACCCGATTCGATATCTCCGTAAACCTCATCTGTGCTGAAGTGTAGGAAAATAGGCTGTTCGGAGACATTGTTCTGTTTTCTTCGTATTAGATCAAGCAAATTCTTGACACCTAAAACATTAGTATGTATAAAATCATTTGAGTCAACAATGCTATTTCCAACATGAGATTCCGCAGCTACATTGATCACATAATCACAATCAGGCAAATAATCTAGATTAGCGATGTCTTCTTTTACAAAAGTAAAATTATCGTATTCGCCAAACTCATATATAAGATTTTTATTAGCCGCATATGTCACCGAATCAATGCCGTAAACTTGCCATCCCATATCTAGACATTGTTTTGTTAAATGGGATCCTATAAGCCCCAGACAGCCAGTAATAACAACCAATCTCATTTAATCCCCTTTTTGTATTCTATAACTATCTGAATCAAAATGTTGAGTTGAGAACTCAAACAATTCTGTGTCTTCTATCGCTATCATTTGGTGTCTAAGTCCACGATATACATGGAAATTGTCTCCCGGTCCAAGTATTGTTTCCTGTGCTCTTTCAATATCATCTGTATCCGAAAAAAGAACTTTTATCTTTCCAGATTGGATATAAAAAACTTCATCTTTTAGTTCATGATAATGCCAAGAACATCTTTTGTCTTTGACAAAATAGAGAAGCTTTCCGCAATACTCTTCGCAGTTAACGATCCATTTTTCAAATCCCCAGCCTTTAGGCACAAACTTAATTTCCAAAGAAGTCTTCATCTTTCATTCCTTTATCATCAATATAAAAATCACCAGATGGTTTACCTAAAAACAAACGATGATATTTAACACCCCATTCTTTTAGTTGTGATTTTGTTAAAGCCTCAAAGGCATCATAAGCAAAAGCAGTAGAATTTCCGCTTCTACCCATTCCTCTTGCTGTTAAAAAATGGATAGTATGTCCTTGGTCATATAACTTATTTACAGTGTTTATTCTGTCTTGTAGAGGCTCTGCTGTTGAATATTTTCCATTAGTATTAGTACAAATTGTACCATCTATATCAAAAACATATGTCACTGTAAACCTACCAGTATATTTGTTGTTGAATATCCCTCTATTCTATCAAAGAACTTAACTTCTTTTACATGTTTAGAACCAATTACTTTTTTATTTTTATAGTCTGATCCTACAACTATTATCTCGGCATCACTTAAAAGAACTTGTGTTTCGAGTTCAGAATCCGTATCAAAAACTCTTACTTCATCAATATATTTAATCGCCTGTAACATCTCAACTCTGTCCTGTATATTATTAAATGGGCGAGACTCACCTTTTGAATCCTTTACTCTTTCGTCGGTATCAATACCAACTACTAAACGATCTCCAAGAGACTTGGCATATTTGAATAACTCTATATGCCCACGGTGTAAAATGTCAAAACACCCATTTGTCCAAACAACTTTAGTAGTTAGCATACCAAGGCTCATCGATCAACTTATACATTTTTAATAGTTGTATTATACCATCATCTAGATCATATTTACACTCAAAACCTAAATCATAAATTTTCTGACTACTGACAATATAGTCTCTCTTATCGGGATCGCTAGTAAACTCTGCTCTTATGATTTCAACTGGAATATGTTCTTTTATTTTTTGTGCTAGTTGTAACTTGTTCATGTTTATGGAATCGTTACCAACATTAAAAGTTTGATTTTTGCATACATCCCAATTATCAATAACGAATTCAAAAACTCTACAAATGTCCCAAATGTGAACATAGTTTCTCATAAACTCGCATTCATATAATACCAATACCCGATCTTTTAGAGCTTTTAACACAAAATTATTGACTAGCAAGTCAGTGCGAGCACGACTGGATGGTCCGAAAACCGTAGCTAGCCTTAGAGTGCAACACCCTTCTGTTTCTTGAAAAACCTTTTCTGCATCTACTTTTGTTCTTCCATATAAAGAAACTGGATTTAAAGGAGACTCTTCTGTGCATACTGAACCTCCTTCACTAACTCCGTAGCCAGAATTAGTGCAAGGATAAACTAATATTTGATCATCTCTTTTGTTTTCAGCAATCCATCTATTAACATCAAAATTAACCTCTACAGCCTCTCTGGGTCGTCTGTCACACAAAGGAAATCCAACTAGGCAAGCCAAAGGTATTATAACATCAGATTTTTCCAAATGCTCCTTAAGAAGTTCTGTGCGTCTTACATCCAATTTCATAAAATCAAAATTAGGATTTGAGACATATCTTAAAAGTGATTCTGGCCCGTACTCTAAAGTATCAACCGCCATGACACTGTGTCCGGATTTCAGTAAAAATCCTACTAATTCGCTTCCAATATATCCAGCGGCACCTGTAGTTAAAACTTTCATCTTTCTAAATTCCCTATTATCCAATCTTTAAACATTACCCAGTCTGCTGCTTTTGCATACATCGGGCTGCTAAAGGCAGCAGGCTTATTTTTTTCAAAATAAAAATGACCTGTCCAAGCAAAAGGATAAACAACAAAAGGAGCAAATATTAAAAAAACTGGGTTGTTTAACAAACATATTATAACATAAAAAATAGTTGATATTTGACCTAAAACATGTAATCTTCTATTATTTTTATCTTTGTGCAAAGTTAGATAATATGTATAATATTCTTTAAAATTCATTAATTGTATTTACCCCTTTCATTTGAACAACTTTTGTTGCACATTCATTTGCATACATGATTGATTTTTGTATATCTTTTGTTTTTAAATATTTAACGCACAAAGAGGCCAAGAAAGTATCACCAGCACCACAAAGATCTTTAATTTCTACTCTTTCTACTGGAAATATTTGATCTCCCAATTTGCATCCTGCCGAACCTAGTGTTTGAATTATTTTATTATAAGTCCAACCATTGTTTTGTATATAATTAATGGAATTATTGTACTCCACTTGATTTATTTTAATATAAGAACAGTTTTGGCAATAGTCTCCTAAAACTTTTTTAGTATCTATAAAGACGAGATCATGATTTTTACAAATAAATTCTATGTCTTCTTCCAGTAAAAATCCCTTGTTATAATCCGAAATTATTATCAGTTCAAATTGCTGTAAAAAGTCTTTTGTCAAACCTTCTACTCTTTTTATCTTTTCTTCTCCAGAATCAACTCTAAGAAACATGTGATTTGTTTTTTCTTCTACATACCTCTTTTTTTCAATAACAATATTATTGCATTTTAATATTGCTGGTATGCCTAATGAAACCACATTTTGATATACATTTCCAGCCATGCCTAAATTTTGTTTTTCGTATAAAGGCACAAAGACAGGAACTGGAGCATCAGGACAAATTCTTTCACATTTTCCATATACATGAACATCCTTGCAATTATCGCCTATGATCAGAATTTTATTCATCCCAACTTATTTCCCAGTCCTTAAATTCTGCTGCCAAACAATCTATCTTATAATCTTTGCGACCACCAACGATCTCTTGGATTTTATTTTTAGCCGTATTTCTGATGCCATTTAAACCATGAGTCAATTCCAGATTATTTCCATCTTTAATTCCTTTTCGATAGTTTGACTCATTATGCCATATATGTAAGTTCATCTGCGATAGTACAACAATCGCTCGTATGGTTTCTGCATCAACCATCAGGTATCCTTTACCTGCTTTTTCTTCTAAAATCATTTGTATGTCGTGCAAAATACATGAAATCTCAAGTGCATATTCTTCCTTGTGTTCTGGAATAAAAACTTCCTTTAACTGTACAATACTAAGTCGATCAATCAACTCAGATAAAGTAGGAAGATATTTTCTATTTGTCATGTTCAACCCTTTTTGAAATATCAATGTAAGTCTTTAACAAGCCTTCTTTAAAAGAAGTTTTTGCTTTCCAGCCATCTAAAACTTTTTCTGCTAAATTACAATCACACCACTGACCCCATATTAATGTAGGCTTTGTTAAGTCGTACTCTATTATAACATCTTTGCCACAAATTTCAATTATATTTTCAGCTATTTCGCGAATACTTATCCTTTCTTGCTTCCCAATATTTAATGGGCCAATCATATGTTCAGTCGCCAACTTTTCTACCATAAGTTTAGTGCATTCGACAGCATCGTCTACATAACAATACGACCGAGTTTCTTTACCGGTGCCCCAAATTGAAAATGGTATTTGTGGATATTTAATTGATCGGTATGAAAAGACTGGTATGACAGAGCCAGTAGATAAATCAAAATCCTGTCCCGGCCCATATATTCCTATGTATCTTCCAATTGCCACTTTTAAATCACAATATTCTTTTGCCGCAAATTGTATTTGTTTTTCGGCATATAGTTTAGCCCAGCCATAAGATAATTCAGGATTTGCCGGAAATGCCTGATTTTCGCATATTGGCTTGGAATCTGGTGTACCTTGTAACTCAATAGGATACACATGAGCACTGCTAGCATAAAAATACAATGGTTTGTTTTTTTGTCTTAGTATTAAATTTAATATATTACTATCAACATTTGTCATTTTTTCTATTACTTCATATGGCTTTGAAGTATAATATCCTATTCCCCCTACTTTTGAAGCAAAATGAAAAACTATATCATAAGAATTTGAAAATAACTTTTCACAATTTTTTTTACTTGATAGATCTAGATTGTAAAAAGTTATCTGGCTTATCTTATCGCCAATTATTTCTAAAGTACCTCTTTCTAAATTATCGACAACAGTTATAATTGATCCTTCTTTAAGGAGATCAAGACATAGATGAGAACCGATAAATCCTGCACCGCCAGTAATAAGCACTCTTTTATTATTCCAAAAATCCATTTTATAAAACCCTAGAGTTATCTAACTTTAATGATTCACGGAGATATCTTTTGTTAATATAACTTTGATCTATAGAGTTTGTTTCTTCCAATAATTCAAAGCCCATAAATTCAAGATATTCTTGAGTTTCCTTTTTTTTAGGATAATATTCATATTCATTTTCATAGCATGTACTCTCTACTTCCAGAAAAACTATTTTCTGTAGGTATTCTTTGGCGCTCATCAATATTCTTAAATCATTTCCTTGTGTGTCTGTTTTAAGATGCTCTATATACTGAAATCTATGCCAATCAATTTTAGATAAAAACATATCAAATGGAAGTAAGAAAACTATTTGTTCATATATTGGCTTGAAAGTATTTGGCACATATAAACTACTCCGACCCGGATCTTCACCGCAGATATACATACTACTCTGAATTCCTCGCTCTATATTATCTAAGCCACATTTTACAAGTGTGTATCTACTTTTATCTACTCCAGCATAAGGATTCAAGTGTGGCTGCGGCTCAAAACCAAAAATGTGTCTATCTTCTAGTTCAGGATTATTGATCCACAATATAGAATTGACAGCAGTATGTGATAACCCAACATCTATTTTGATATTTTTTGCATATTTAGGAACTTTGATAAATTTTCCTTCTTGATCTAATATCGGCTGTAATAAGTAATGTTCTATTTTATTCATTTTCAACCCACCATTTTAGTGTTTTTATCAAACCTTCTTTAACACTTGTTTGAGGCACATATCCAAGTGATTTCTTAAAACGAGACATATCATAAAACCTTCGGGGTTGTCCATCGGGTTTTGTAGAATCCCAAACTATTTCACCTTCAAAAGCAGTTATTTCTTTGATTATTTGTACTAATTCTTTAATTGTAGTTTCAACACCAGTTCCCAAGTTGAAAGGGCCAGATTCATCAACTTTTTCAGTTATATCAATAATTGCTTGGGCAGCATCAAGAGAATATAAAAATTCTCTTGATGCTGTGCCAGTGCCCCAAACAACGACATTTTTTTGATTATTTTTTTGTGCTTGAACGAATTTTCTTATTAAAGCCGGAACAACATGTGAAGTCTCCAGATCGAAATTATCATGAGGTCCATATAAATTGGCAGGAAGCAAAACAACAGAATTGAAGCCATACTGCTGACGATAAGTCCAAGATTGAATAATTAAATTCTTTTTTGCCATAGAGTAGCCAATAGAGTTCTCATCGGGCAAATCTTTCCAAAAATCTTCTTCTGTATAAGGAACAGGCAACATTTTTGGATATCCACACCCCGCCGCTAAAGCAACCAATTTTTTACATCCATTAAGATATGCGTAATGCATAACTAAAGTACCCATCATAATATTTTGGTAGAAAAAATCGGCAGGGCTAGTTTTATTGGCACCAATCCCACCTACTTTTCCGGCTAAATGAATTACGATTTCTGGCTTTTGAGATTCAAAATATTCTTTTACTTGTTGTTCATTTGTTAAATCCAGTTCTTGTCTAGTCGGAATTAAAAGATCTACATTTATATTATGCTTTTTAATTTGTTTAGTTATGAGTTCCACTAAATTTTTTCCCACAAATCCGTGTGCGCCAGTAACCATAACCTTTTTATTATTCCAAAACATTTTATTCATTTATTTTCCTCCAAAAATTTTCAATACTATATTCTTCAACATGCTTCTTAGCATTTTTTATAATACCATGATATTTGGAATAATTTTTACTTATATCATACAATATTTCATTTAAATGCTGATAGTCTTTCCAATAAACAAAATGTTCATTTGGCTTGAACCATTCCTCTACAATTGAAAAATCATCTTTATACAATAGCATCAAAGTATTAGAAGCCGCCGATTCCACAATTCGTGTTTTCATCTGAGGCATTCTATCACCAAGCATCATATTGACAAATTTATCTGTTGTATTATAATTTTTTATATAATGATCAACATAAGGATTTCTTCCTTTTGTAAACAATAAGTTAACCCCAACACAACTTTTTGATTGATTGATTAAAGACCATTTATCCTCTGTTGTTAAATTATAATTTGTAACCAAACCTGCTAGTTCTCTGTCTAGACCATGAGAAGAAATTGTTGTAAATCTATGATTATAATTTGAAATTGTCTTTATCATAGGTTTATAAAAAAAGTCATGTATTTGTCCATAATAAATGCAATCGTATTTTTTACTGTCGAAATCTACATTAGAGTATTTTTTAAATTTTTTACTTGGATAAGGAAAGCAAATAGCTTCAGAGTTTATACCATTTAGATTTAATATTTCTGAAGTTATGGGACATATAGTATAAAATTTTGTAAAGTAAGATGCAGATTCTATAAAATCTTTAGACGACAAAAAAGCACAAGGAGATGCAGTATCTAAAAAAATTCTATGGCTATAATGTTTATACTTTTCTTGTAATTGTTTGTCTAGTAAAGCATTCCATCCCCAAAAAAATACCTTTTCTTTTGAATTAGATGAATATTGATCAAATCCAAAATGACTTACAATACAATCGGTATATTCGCCACCCTTACTTCTTACAACTTTTGTCATTTTATTTTACCCACATCATACCGTAATTTACTCTTCTATTTTCGTTAAATGATTGATCGATATCTTTTTTTAGTGTTTCCCACTTAACATATTTTCTTGGCTCAACAAGGTAAGGATCTCCAATAGATGAAAATGTTATGTTTTCATATATGTCTCCTTCGTCGATATAGCCAATAAAACCATATTCTTGATAACCCAAATATTTTAAATGATTTATACAATTATTAATTTTTTCAACTTCCTCTTCATGACACTCAAAACATATCTTATTTGCCTTTTTTGTAAGACCTGACAATACTTCAAACTCATGCCCCTCTACATCAATCTTGATAATATCGGGATTTCCATATTTTTGTATCAGTTTGTCTAATGTAATCGTTTTTACATCTATAGAAAACGTCCAATCAGAATTAGAATTTTTGAGATATTTGCTGCCTTTTGTAAATCTAGAATGTTTCATAAATTTCTCAGAAGCGGTAGAAATACCACTTTGGTTTGGATCGATCCAAAGTTTTTTATTTTGCCCATCAATATCTGAAACCAAATAATTAATTAATGTTAAATTTTTAAAGTTTTCATTTTTCAATTTAGGAAATAAAAGTTTGTTAGCTTCAACCCCAATTATTTTACAGTCAGGGATTTTTTTATTACATGTTTTTGTAAAGTCTCCCATATTAAACCCAATATCAAAGATTAAGTCCATTATTGCCTCCTCCTTATATCAATATCCAATCATCAGGATAAAATTTTTCTCTATGTGTGTATCCTTCGATATCTGGATGATAATTTAGAGGAGCCACTACTTTTCCTTTATTATTATTAAGATATGCCGCCCACCAACCAAAGCTACTAACATGAGATAAAATATTATGATCGCAAGACATTATCAAAGAAAAATCTTGCATCGCACTTTTATTCTCCGAAAATATAAATTGTTCGCCTAGAAAACTATTCTTGCACCATTCTATATCGGATAAATTGTTTCCATCACCCCTACCGCCGCCTGTAAATACAAGAAACTTTACATTATTGAATTTACTCATCGCTTCATTAATATATTTTGTATATTTGCTATTAGAATCCAAACTTTTTTCACCGCTTTTACAGTAAAAACTATTTAATTCTTTTTGGCTTGGATCAGTATTGTCTGTATTATCACCCCTTCTAACATGAATAGAAACAATCTCAGATTTATATTCTTTTCTATAAAAATCAATTTCTCTTCTTGCTTCTTCTATAAAGACATTTTTTGGTGTTAATTCTTTTTTTATCTGATCAGAAAAATTTTCAAAATAATATAAAGATTGAAAGAATCCGCGTATATCTACACCATCGCCTAAATAAAAAAAATCTTTATCAATCTTAAAAGGATCCGATTCAGAATAAAAAAATTTAGGACGATAAACATCAGATACATACTTGGCTTCAATATTGAAATTATTCAGCAAACACTTTTGCCCGTGCCAAGTTTTATTTTGAAAGTTTGAAATCCCAACTTCAACATTTTTTGTGAGACATAAAGATTTTAAGGCAGCATATTGAAATAACTGATTTCCCAATCTGCCGTAGTTTCCTAATTGCATAAATGTTATCATTCTACAACCTTTATGTTTTTAAAAAGAGCAAATTCGCGTAAATCTCTATAAAATGGCTCTTCTGGTAAATCCTCTACATGCTCTGGGTAGTTCTGCATTAACATAAGTCCCCTCGCTGCCTGCTCTGGTGTCATGTAAGCATTCCAGCCGTTTATTTCGATGTTATCTTCATGATACATTACTTCTCCGCGACCTTCGTATCTGCCTTTTCTGAACCATTTAGCTGCCTCTTCATCATCAGTAAGAATCATTCCACCTTTTCCAATTTTAAGATGTTTCTTGATATGAAACGATAGGCACATAAAAGAACCGGGAATATACATGCCGCTAGTAAATCTTTTTGCTGCATCATAGATCGGGTAAGGCTCTAGTTGATATACTCCTTTCCAGCGATAATCCTTGAACTTTACAGTGCCTCCAGCATGCATAATCGATTGTGGAACCGACAAATAAGTTCTAGCAGGGATTGTCACTTCTTGAACTTTTAAATATTCACAACACAACAATATAGCGTCTGTGCAATTGTCTGTAGAAACAGCATATCTTGAGCCACAATAATCAGCAACGGTTTCTTCAAACATTTTAACAATCTTATATGGATTGTGTCTCATGTTTTCTCCAATAAAAAATATTTTTTCTCAAAACCACAAGCTTTAAACAGTCTCAGACTAGCTTGATTATCAATCTTTACTTTAGCATATGCGTTCGGATTTATATTCATTATTTGATTAATCATAAATTTTCCCACCCCTTGACCTTGGAAGTTTGGGTGTGTGGCTACTCGTATGTCGTCTTCTATGATGCCAACATATCCGGCTGGGATTTCATCTATAAGACAAATATAAAAACAATCTGAATATTTTTTCATATACTCTTGGTGGTTTTTTGGATCTATTATATCTTGCTCTATAAAACCTTCCCTAACACCATCTAAATTTCTAAGATTTCTTATGAATTCCCAATAAATATAATTGTTTTTCACTAAGACCATGTATCAACCTGCTTAACAAAAGGGCTTCCAGATTTTAGCCAATAGCCCGTTAGATAGCCTCTGGTATATTTCCATCCTTCTAAAGCAAGTAAAGGATTTAAGCAAGAACCAATATCTAAAAAGGTATTATTGTTGTTTTCCTTAAAACAATCATGGA
>Ga0099850_1000226_pt1 | contig 24424 bp, 31 predicted proteins | sample CB_VirMetaG_5_FD_79182 | JGI IMG/M metagenome (GOLD analysis project Ga0099850, IMG submission 79182) | Freshwater to marine saline gradient viral communities from Chesapeake Bay - CB_1508_1D Viral MetaG | ecosystem: Environmental > Aquatic > Marine > Coastal | place: USA: Chesapeake Bay... | reverse complement strand
TCATCATAGGACTTGAAGTTCTTCGGATCGAGGAATTCCTGCAGAGAATGCTGCTTGTTCCAGATTGCCTCAATATCATCGTCATCATCAGAGATAGGACGCGGACCATCAAATTCAGACTTGTCGTAGTTGCGATAACCTTCAACTTGACGAATCTTCAGTTTAAAATCAGCACCATCCCAGAAGTCGAATGGATTGACAGGTTTCTCGTCTTCAAAAGTGGGTTGCATAACGTCCTTGATCTTGTCAAAGATCTTCTTACCATACTTGTAAAGGAAAACCTGACCCTCGTTTGCGGGGTTGGCAGGATCTTTAACTACGAGAATGTTGGAGTAGTAAGAGAGACGACGCTTCTGCTTTCGAGCGATTTCCTTATTCGCTTCGATACCAGAGTTCCAAAGTTCCGAGTTAAGTTCCATAACAGGGTCGTCGCGATTGAGAGTGCTCAGAGAGTTCTCAATATACCACTTACCAGTCGGACCTTGGAATCCATGATCCCAGACCCGAACCCATGGAAGATTCTCGCCCTTTGGTGCGGGGAGGAAGCGAATCACAGCATAACCATTACCTGCCTTGTCGACAGTTGGTTTCCAGATGCGATCATCGCCCTTGCTGTTGCTTTTGTTTTCAGAGATAGACTCAACTGCTTGCATGAGAGAGTCAAAGTTACCGCGATTGCGGCGAAGTTCAGATAGTGAATTAGTCATACAGTATATCCTTTATATGCGTTGTATATGCGGTGTTTAAAATTTGTATTCATCATATTCGTCAAAGTCATCATACTCATCCTCATTGGAATATTTATAATACTGCTTACGATGCTTTCTGGGTTTCTTCATATCTTTTTCGTTGCGGCGAATCTTCCCATACTCGTCGTAATTCTTTCTTGAGTGTGTATTGCTCATTGTCTTAACTTTCCATCACTCCGTTCTTCTCCTGTAAATAGAGGTGATTGAATTTATCTTTGTCAACACTAACAAAGATCTTGTATTTCTTGATCAGATGAATAAAGTCTTTCCAAATAATATCATCCGCCAAGAACTCGTTTTCTATAGAACTAACATACCCTAGTTTTTCCAAAATAGCAATAGATTCTATAGAAATTTTTTTACCCAAATACAATTTTAATATTGCTGGGTGTTTACCATCTTCAAAGTAAAACGGATCACCGTCTTTGAACATTGTTTGAAGATCTTCTTTAAATTGATAAGTCAGGCGCTGCATTCTCGTCTGCCATTCTTTATAATTCTGTTCTGCTTCTGAGTCGAACACCCCACCCCATCTGTTTCCCGCGACGAAATTGGCAACCAAGAAGTCGATAATCTCTTTTTTAGTTTTGGTCTTTGCCATTTTGCGTATGGAGAAAAGATCATTCCGTTTCAAGAATGCTTGTCTGCTTGGTCTAACACCACCTCGCGTCTTGGTTATATCATATTTCTCATTGGTAAAGTGCAACCGAAGAGCGAGGTATAATCTATAAACCTCATAAGGATCCATCAGATCGGCAACCTCTCATTGCTACCTTTGATTAAGTGAAGACGAATCGCTTCCGCTTGAAGTTTATCCTTCAACGAAGTACTAATCATCGAGGAAACTGATTCAAACTCAATCTCCTCTTTCTGACAATAATCCACCAAAACATCCATTACTGGTAAATTATATTCTTTGGCAAGTTTCTCGATATGAATTGAAAATTCATTCGCAGTCTTGAATTTCTTTCTTCTCATATCAAGTTCTGTTTCTTCTATATTGATAAAAAATAAGTCTTCCACTTTATGTCATCCCATAATAACGCTTACTATTTAGTCGCTTGTAACAATCCACTTCAGGGAGTAGATAATCGAATATTTGTTTTCTTCTCTGGTAACCAGAATTGGCAATCGCACATTTGAATGCCTCGAAGCAATTTTTAGAAAGAGTTTTATCGCCCAGAAAATCAGTCATTTTATTTTTATGTTCGTATTTGATACTGTTTTCATCTAGAAATCTACTCAGGTCTGATAAATCAAGAATTATAGTATCTGGGTATTTCTCCGCCAACATTTCTATATCAGTCAACCAATTACCGATGTGAAACTGCCAACGGTGACTATCCATTTCTTGGTCTGGAATCCACTGTCGAGGCGACATCTTTATGCATCGCTCGAACATCCTGGACCAAATAGAAGCATTTTCTATAAATGAAACATCAGCATTTTGCTCGATCATTTCTTCTATAAATGGTCCTGCTACGATTTTTACAATAATTTCATACAGACCACTATACATCCTTGACCATGGTTCGCGAATAATTGCCACTATTTGCTTTCCTGTCAATTCTTTCCTCTCGTCTAAACACATTAGAGAACGTTCTCTGAGTGGAGAATAGAATTCCTCGTGCACCGTAACGTCAACAATATCTGGGATGGTGTATAAAGTTCTAGTACCAGTTTTACCTGCTGCATAGAACAAATAATCACTATTCTCAAATACCATCATATCAAGATTTTTCCACCCTAAGATTTAAGATCCATCGTTCAGAACCTTCTATCGTAGTAACTCCATGAATACGAGAGTAATCATATAATACTCCATCGCCAATGTCAAGGTTTATTTTGCGTCCTTGAATAGTAAGTTGCCCGCCAGAGTAGGAATTAGGATCATTTAACTGGATAATTAAACCTGTGTTACTGTGACCATCTATTGGATGCCATGTATCATAATGGTCTTTTATACAAGAACCAACAGGATATTGCATAATCCTAAACGCTGCGGTTTTAGTATTGGGGATTCTATCATAGATTATATCGCAATACTTTTGCGATTCGGTTTCAGATAACTGATGAAGAAAGAAAGTTACAGGCGATCTTCTTGAGGAAGTGAGTTTTCTTTTCGTTCGAACCCCAGCAAACGTGTCGTATTCCTCAGATAATGCAGGAGTCATTTCTATTAACTCCTGACAAATTGCGGGTGTAAAGATATTTCGATATATCTCCACACCCGCACTCACGATTTCTTTATCCATTCAGAAAATCTAATCCTTATTTTTGCCGATAGAAAATATGCCTACCGATCTTAGTCACTTTTCTTAGGTTGTACCATCTAGGATTCACATAATCCGCATGATACCACATTACGTTGTCACCAATTATATTACTATGATCTATCTCTTCTGTCAATACTTTTTCAGCGATCTTGAACGATTCTTCGTAAGCAACAGGATTAGGTTTGCGTTTACGAGAACAAGTCCATGAGAACTGGCAAGTACTGCGAGTTCTCTGGTATACGACAGAACATATATTTTCTGGGAATTTGTTGCTTGACACTCTATTGAGTGTCACACCAGCAACTGCAATTTTACCATTTTGAGATTCGCCTCTAGACTCGTAATAGATATTGTCAGCAAGGCATTTAAGTTCCCGTTGATCAACAGGAGGAACTTGGACGACGACTACATCATTCGGAGTTGGTCGTCTCTCACTAGCAAAAGAAATATTCGCGGTAGATAATAATGAAATCCCAAGTAAAGAAATTACGAATACAATCGGTTTCTTTAATTGCGTCATTAGTTTTACTCTTATTGTTGTACTCGAGAGGTTATTAGTCAGTGACTCCCCACACTGAAAACAAAATGTGGGGTTTTCTGTTTCTAGGAAACCCCACGGAACCCAATGCTAGCTTAAGCTGCTAGAGCAAATGAAACGTTATTATCGTTTGCATTTATGTTTAGTGGCACTTTGCCAAGCAATCAGTCTCGAACCGCCCTATTCCACGTGTATCGATTCCCAGTAACACCCCCATCATAGATGCACCCAACGACAGCAGTTTGCAACCCGCTATCTAACCCGTCGGAAGGTGACCATGGATACTCCGCATATATGTATTGATTGGCGGATGCATCTATGGTGGAGGTGGGGGGATTCGAACCCCCGTCTACTCCGTTTTTATTGTTGATTGTCATCAACTGATATTTTATTTATACTTTATTTTTTAAGTATAAAAACAGTGTTAATACTTGAGTATTCATCTAGCAATACGGTTTCATAATTGACACTATTTAGATTAGATAAATGATAAAGGAAGTCTTTTCCAAAGACTTTATAGTGATCTTCTTGTCCAAATATTTTTTTTCTCTCTGCGTCAGAGGATAATAATTCTCCTCCACAAATAGTGTGTTTTATATGTTTATAAAACGGGATAGTAAAAATAACATAACCACCAGTCTTCGTAATTCTAATCATTTCGTTTAGATGATCTATATGATTACCTGTTAAATGCTCTAACACATGGTTATGCAGAACTAAATCAAATGCGTTTGAATCAAACTGTAATTCTTCATCTAAGTCTAATTTTACACAGTCTAAATCAAATGCGCTTTTATAATGATCTATGTTAGTATCAGCTAAGACATAGTTTTTATTTTTAACTATTTTTTTAATAATGTTTACTAAACATGGTTCCGGTGCTAAGTGCAAAATGTTTGATGTTGAATTAATAATTTTTTTATTTTCTAATACAGTATAAACTGCTCTGTGTCTTTCTAGACTACCACATCTTGTACATCGTGCGTTAATACGATTGTTAAAGTCTGTAAAACTGGTAGATTTACATATAGAACAATTCATTTCAGTCATCTACTTCGTTTTTATTGTTGATTGTCATCAACTGATAGATTATTTATACTTTATTTTTTCTCTAATGTCAAGCTCTTTTTTCGCTCTTTATACCATAAATCAGAATAAAATGTCTCTCGATAATCTTCGAACCATGGTCCACCATCTGTGTAATGAATCGCCTTTGGATTTTCTAGATGATAATATCCATCGAGGCAATTCCAGTCTAAAGGAATACTTCCGATGTTATTTGCATCAGTCCAATTAAACTTATGAAAATCAATACCCCTTGGATGATTGTTTAACCATTCGGGTGTCAGTTTGGAACAATCATAGTGTTCGTTATTGAAGACCATCAAACTCGACCAGTTTTTCATTTCATAAGAATTTTGAGAAATATTGTCCATCTTTAATGCAGACTTAGGAATATAAGTTGGGTGCTGCGCCACCCAAACTGCCTTTGTCGGATCCATCTTCGCGATCTTAATCAACTCATTGGGATCTTCTAAGAATAGAAAATCGCAATCACAAAAAATAGAAAATCCTTTGTATCCTGACAGATAGGGAACCCAAAATCGTGTGAATGTAAAATCAGTCGACTGCGGTTCTCCAAAATTCCGAGAATACTCTGGGATATCTGCGCTGGAGAGTTTATAAACTTTAAGATTGCTTCTAGATTCAACTGAGAACTTACAAACATCAAATGCTTCCTGTTCTCTGGAGTCATGTCCGACGAAAATCATTTTAGATATTCCTTTAGATCGAGTTCTGTTTTTTCAATCAGAGAAACGCTCGTATCAATTATCGCTTCTAATTCCAAAGTTGGTTCTTCTCTTCTTACACACCATGGAAGACAACGGTCAGTTAACTTGTCTGATGAATATATCAGCATCGGTGCACCGATCCACTTCCCCATCCAGACAGCACTACCATGATAACCTATGAGCAACTTACTGCTTTGAATTAATTCTGCCAATTCTTTTACTGGTGTATCATAACCAACCATCTCAACTTTATGGTTCTTGCGCAGTTCTGTTATATAATCTTCCCACTTACCTGCCAGCGGATCCTTCCACATCTTATGTTTGGCATATTCGGAAAATTGTTTTTTGTTATTAAGAGAAGAAACCACAACTATGTGATTGCCATCCCCCTTCCACCTATATGTGTCGCTAAAACGAAGATTGTGCAATCCAAGATTTTTATCGAAATAATTTGTATGATTATATTCTATAGACTGATTGTAAACGTGTTGCATGGTTACACCGTCTACTCGTTCAGTGTGTGTAAAAATAAAATCTGCTCGTTGATCGATAGTCTCGGGATCTTGTGGTTTAAATTTTGTTCCAGGAGAATGCCCCCAGAAAAATTTCAAATTCACATTTTCTTTTCGACGAAGAGACTCGTTATGCACATAACATATAGGTGATACAATATCACCATATCCGATCTTACCCTTCCATTCGACTTCCATCAATCCTCCCGATTCGATGAAGAAGATTAGCGATTGGTGTTACATCTGGATGCGAATCTCGTTCACTGAACCCCTCGGTGCGAAGACAATCAATCAAATAGGAATGCAATGCTCTCTTAATCAGAGGATAATCCGCTGGAGCAAAAGTGCCGCCTTTAAAATCGCTCATAATATTTTCTCCTAAAAAAATCTACCAGACTCAAAGTAATCACGAGTATTTAGTAGTTTTTTAACCCAGTTATCACGCTTCTCTAGGAAGATCTGAGGTTCTGATTCGTGATCGACAGCAATACCGATTACTAGATTTGGCACAGGTATACCTGTGCGTTCTTCATACATGATGGAATATGCTGTTGCTTGAAGAAAGTAACTTTCAATCCAATCTTTTCTCTTCAGTTTCCTAGAAGTTTTGAAGTCGATAATTGCAAGTTTACCCTCAAACTCGGCGATACAGTCTACACGACCTGCCATGCGAAGGTGGTCGCTGTAAAGAGCAAGTTCTTGTGCATGAATATTGTTAATGCGATTAAGAAATTTCTTGTAGTCTTCGAAGAGTTGTGCGTTGAAAGGATCAACTTTCTGCTCTTCGTATGTTTCAGAAGTTATTTCCTCGTTGCCGAGATATTTCTCAACCAACGTATGAATCTTGGTGCCACGTGTAGCAGCAGCCGAAGAAATACGATTCGCTTCTTCTTCGCCAACACGTTGGCGCCATTCTTTGATTGAATCTTTGCTAAGAACTGAGAGAACAGTGGTAGCAGAGGGATATGCTACACCAGAGGCATTAACATAAACTCTGCTACCATCTTCGTTCGTGGTTGATTGGGCGAAATCTTCATATTCATATATCGTTTTAAACATCATATACTCTTATACTATAAAATTGCGAAAAAGTCAAGCCTTTTTTTTTACGCTGCAGTTCTTTCTTCGTATTCCATTCTCGCGATGAGATATTCCTTGACAATATCTGAACGCACGATATCGTCCATCGTAAATTCCACCGATTTGAAGGATGGCATCATGTCGACGATCTTCATGAATTTGTGCAATCCGCTCGTGTCAGTCCTTCTATATAGGTCTGTCTGACGGAAATCTCCACAGAAGATAATTTTGGAATTAGACCCAACTCGAGTCATGATAGAATTAAGTTCCATGTCGTTCATATTCTGGCACTCATCAACAATGACGATTGCATTGTCCAAAGTTAATCCACGAACAAACGAAGTGATCATAAATTCCACTGACTTTTGTTCCATTAATCTTTGAAATGGTTGAACATGATTGAATAGATCGGCGCATATATCGTGATATGGTAACTGATAGACTTCGGTCTTTTCATCAGCGCCACCAGGAAGATGCCCAATTTCCCTCGATGGGACTGCCGACCTTACGATAACCACTTTATGAAATTCTGTGTCTTTTTGTAAAACTTCGGATAATGCCTTATACAAGGCGATATATGTTTTTCCCGTACCAGCAGCACCATGTAATAATATTGCTGTTTCTTGTTTATCGTAAAGATCAAAGAATGCTGCTTGATTGAATGTTAATGGCTTTATATCTTGTCTCATATCTGTCATGAGAACTTTACATTTAGAACTTTTCTCCTGATTAGAAGTATCCACGAGGTGAAGAGAGGATTTTTTTCTAGTCATAACATTCCTTTGCGAGAGTTACTTAGTTACAAAAAAATGGGGCAGCGGTGGAACCGCTACCCCATGAGTTTAATTGTTTATGTTTTTATTTTTTCTCTGCATACAGGTATTTATTCAAGCAGCAACCTCATACCACTCTGGAATCGATCTTTTTTTCCAATTTGCCATTTTATTTTTCGCGCCGATATAATAGTTACGATACGATTGGACAGAGTCAGGAACTTTGTATTCGTCGGGCATAGCAGGGGTGGGTTGCGTGAAATAACCTACGGGAATATTCGCAGGTGGTTTGCGCAACCAATAGACAAGACGCTCGGTAGAATGGTGCTTGCCATAACGATGAGTGTATTCTAGCAGCAGTTCCTGGAACAAACACATCAACCAGTTGTAGTTGTTGTTAGACTGACGAACCCAGACAGCGCTTGGGTGATTAACGTGCGATGCCTTGTATAGATGCTGCTCTAAATCTGGATCAGGCAATCGCCAACGTTTAATTCTGCGACCGGAAGACGCATCAATATATTCTGTGCCGTCTAGCATACGATGCGCAGTCGAAAGTAACTGAGCATATTCGAGAATCATCTTCACAACATGCTTGTCGACGTGCATCTGAGCACAGATTTTAGGATCGGGATGTAAGTAAAAAATATTCATATTCAAATATCCTCAAAGGTGATCTCTTCAATATTATATTTGATAAGAGATCTCAATTCATTTTTCACTGCTTCACTTAGTATACCTGACTCTATGGCAAAGTCAAGGGATTGTCTGATAAAAATTGGATCTAACGTCGAAAGATTTTCTTCATTTATTTTTTCTAAACATTTGGGGAATATGTTTAATGCAGCAATAACGCACTCTACCTGAAACTCGGTAAAGAGTGATATTCTATATCGCCGAGGAATCAGCGGATCTTTAGATGGAAATTTTACTACCTCACCCATAACTCTATTTATTATGTGAACACCTTTACGCCATACTTTTGCTCAAAACTTCTGGCATCTTCTTCAGTATTCACAATAGGTTGTCCCTTAATGTTTAAACTGGTATTTAAGAGCATCGGGCAACCCATTGTTTTTAAACGAGTTTTTAACAACGAATATAACCCAGGATGCTCTTCTTCTGTCACTGTCTGGACGCGACTTGTGCCGTCAACATGGACAATAGCAGGATACTTTTCAGGAAATTTGCATCTAGAAGTAAACTGCATATACGGGGATGACGCAACAGGCATATCGAAATATTCCGCTGCATGTTCTGCCATAATAACTGGTGCGAATGGACGAAATTCTTGTCGTTGCTTAATTGCATTAACTCTGTCTTTCATGTCTGGTTTAGTAGGATCTGCTAAGAGACTTCGATTGCCAAGAGCTCTTGGACCAAACTCCGCCTTCCCATTAGCAACACCTACTATACCGCATTTGTCGAGTTCTGTCAATAGTTTTTCTATGGGGTAATCACCGCCCATATCTTCACCGAGATACGGACCGACCCAATTAAGTTTTTTTCTGCCGTTTGCAGCAATGGCACCCAGAGAACTACCTGCGTCTCCAGGATTAGGCATTATCCAAACATTCTTAAAGTATTTTGCAGCAATATGATTGGCGCTGCAGTTGAGAGCACAACCACCCATCAAAACTAAATTATCTTTGTCTTCGCCTTTAGACTTTGCTTTCTTCAATAAAAGTTCAAATTCTTCTTCGTAGATCTTTTGAGTTGCAGCAGCAACACTGTAAACATCTAGATTAGAATCATCAAGTCTCCACCATCGGCATCCTCTATGAAGATTTTCTTTCTTCCAGAGATTTTTTATCTCACCATAATACTTGTAAGGATTGCCATATGCTGCCATCCCCATCAAAATGTATTCATCTTCGTTGGGTTTTAATCCAACTCTTGCAGTCATGGCAGAATAAAATAGACCCAGAGATTTTGGATACTCTAAAGACCAAACTTTTGTGAGATTATCATCTGCGCAATTCCAAATAGAAGTGGTGTCAAATTCACCTATCGCGTCGATTACAAGAGCAGTCGCTGAATCGAATGGGGAGGTATAGAAACCTGCTGCTGCGTGCGATTCATGGTGTCGTGAAAATAATACCGGAACACCTTCTAATCCATAATCCTCCAAATACTTGCGAACACTAAATCTGATAATTCCCTGTCCTGCTAAAAATCGGCGAAATGCGCGCAACCTTGCATTTTCGTACCAGTGTATCACATCTGGTTTTCCAACTTTTATAGCAGCATCTATTAAAGAATCGTTAAGATCTTTGTCATTTTTTACTCTAGAATATCTTTCTGCGTGCGATGCGAAGAGAATCTCTTTCCCAGAAACTACAGTCAATGCAGCATCATGGGATGCGGCAGAAATACCCCACTCAATCATTATACATTTCTTCCAGTTTTTCAATTAATATGTTTGCGAATTTTTTATGATATTCTACTCGAGGATGTCCAAACATATGAATGGCATCAATGGCCGTTGTGTCATCAATGGACCTTGTGAGATCTGACATAGATTTTTCTGCATATAAAAAATTATTGTTCGGAATTATTTTATCGCATAAATCAAAAAACTCAAGATCTTGTTCTGATGTATATGAGGATGCAACTCTACTAAACATTTCCTTTGGCGTTGCGAGTGCATAACACAATTTAATCTGCCCATTCATTTTATCAGATAAATTTGATAAAAATAGTATCTCTTTATGATGAGTATATATTGTGTTATACATGTTAAACCAGTTTCTTTCCAGTTCTAGTCTATAAGTTTTCGATATAGGTGAATGCTTTAAAAGATTCCATCCTCGATTAAAAACACCAAAGAACGGTCTACCAGTCTCGGTAAATTGAAACCATCTATTAGGAGAAGTTATACCGACAAGAATTAAGTCGGTGGGTTGCACTACGTTTGAATGTATATCACGCAAAATGCAATATGATGCATGAGATAAACTTGATCCAGGAATTGCTTGATTTAATAGAGGTATGTTATACCTTTGCGCAATATAATTCGGCCAACTTTTTTCACGATTGCTCTCTAAAATCTTTCTTCGCGTATCTTCATCAACAGAAAAATGCTCGTATAATTCGCGCGACCCTGTGTATCCATTTCGTCTAGCACATGTAGCCAATTCTTCTTCAGTTATACCAATAAAATCATGGTCAGTAATTTCAGCACCTGCAGTAAAACTGCATCCATAACTTATGATTCGTTTGTATGGAAATTTAGACATAATGCTCAATCATTACTAAGATATCCTATCAATTCAGGAAAAATTTCTCGATAATTTGTGTTTCTTCTAGAATCATGCTGCTCAAAATGCATTCGTATATTCTTTCTGTGCTGATCAGATACATCCCTATGTTCGCGCATCCAATCTAAGTTTCGTTGCACTTTATCTATTTCAAAATCATAAAATCCAACGAAATCGCCTGTTTCTGGGTTTTCGCGCATGTACTGAATCGCTTCTTCTAAGTATTTATCAAACTCTTGCGGCAATTTATTTATTGCCATCCAGTCTGGATATCGCAACAACGGAATATCAAACCAGATCCGCTGCCTAGAATGCACTTCAAAATCTGGATGCGTATTGTATTTGTCGTATATAGGTATCTTCTTAATACCTTGATTGTCTCTGGAGTATTTCTTTCGCAAAGATAAAACATATTTGAGATAATCCGTTACCCCAAACACCGAAAGAATATTAAACGTGTTGATAAAAGTTACATTGGTGTTGCAAGTTTCTGATAGAACTCGTTCTACGTTTTCTTGCATAACCTGATAGTCTAATCCCGTTCTGATATACTCTGCCTGAGAACCTACTGAATCGAGACTGACAAACATGGAGAAATTTTTCAATGCCATGTTTACATACCAGTGATTACCCGATCCAGGATTGAACCGTTCGTCGTCTTTCCATATTTGGATTTCTTCGAGTTTCTTTAACTTCTGTATGAAACTATCCATTAACTTTTGGTCAGGTGGACACATATTAGATGTTACGCTAACTTCCAACCAAGCATTCGGATTTTCGTGGATATAATCCAAGACTTTGAAGGTATTCGCATCCATCAACGGTTCGCCACCCGTCATTCTAAAGACTTCGAGTTTCTTATACAACTCAGGCCACCAGCGCCAGAATGCAGTGAGATAAGGATTATCCTTTTGAGAAACCTTCAGCGGCATTAACCCCTGTTCGGTCAGATACTGTATGTTATTGTGTTCTGAAACATTACCATCAGCGTCTAGAATCTTAATTGGTCCATGCTGATTAATTTCAGTTTCCCAACTTGTGCTCAGATGAGGAGAACAGTACATACACTTAAAATTGCATGCCTGATTAAAATTGACCTCGACATATCGCGGAGTAACATTACCAGTATCAAGTGATTCTATGATGTCTTTGCGAGCATTTTGTGCCCAGTATTCACCCGACCTGTAAATTCTGTCGCTTCTCGCACCAGCATCCTCGATTTTCCAGCAATACGAACAACCCTTTGGTCGCTCGCCCTTCAACATCTGCCGACGTTCTTCTTTTTTCTGTTTGGTGTTGTGTAGCGCAGATGGGTTTTTCTCAAGTTCTAGAACGTCTATTTTGTGCGTGGGTGGGTGGTAGCAACTATGTGTCATACCATTGGTCAGGTGCATAGATACCTGCGCCCATTTAGCGTAACACATGGATTTAGAAATTCTGTTCAATTGGTTCTCTGCGACATCCGCAGAATCATTGTATATACTCATGATAAATCAATCGTAAATGAATGGATCTTGTTTCCTAATCTCTTCGATTCTTTTATTGAGAGCACGGATTCTGCGTCTTTCGGCGAACCAACGTAAAATAAATTTGATCATATAATTTTTCCAGTTATGTAGTTTGCTATCTTCTTAGAAGATTGTATACCAGGATGCAATAAATCCCGAGCATAATCCCACGGATCCTCCGGAGTGCCATATACTGGTAAATCGCATCTCATATATTTAGCGGATGTCGGGAAGTATGAAAATTCGACTAGATTCGTTCTTCCTCGCAACAATTCCCGTGCAGTTTTCGCTAAGTAGAATTGTTTCATATGTTCGTTTGTTGGAATCTCTACTGCTGCTTCTATGTATCTATATGGCGGTTTATTTTTATCGTGAACATCTCCGAGCAAAGACCAAGTACCCAAGTTAACTATATCCCTGTTGAAGTAAACCATTCTATCAGTGCAAGTCCAAGCAATAACTATATTTTCAGGGAAATCTTCATCTTTAACGTAGTGGCAGAGATTGACAATATTCATAAGTATTAGTTCATTGGATCCAGCGGGATATCCGAAGTTAACAACTTCTTTGCCGGTCTGCTGCTCTACTAGATATGCTGGAGAATCCTCAAGCGCCAACCCTACGCCAAAAACATGAGAACATCCAAAAAATGCTATGGTGTCTTTCCAGTTTTCTATTTCCGAAAATTCTCTGTTTCTGTATCCCAAGGAATTAACTTTGTATGATACATTCTTATTCCTGTAAACCCAAGTATCTGGTAGTTTTGCACAACTGTCCAAGAACTTCTCATAACTATCTGTTGACATAAATTTGTCAGTTATTATATCTTGGTGCGGTAATTTTCGTGTGAGAGATCTGTTAAACACAAACGGATACTTGTCAGTCATCCAACAGTATGCGGGAAAATATCCTGGACTCATGATCTTTTCGCGATCATTGAGGTTCTTTCTCTCGATATCAAGATCCTCGTGATATTGCAACAAATTTTGTCTATACGCATCAACCGACATTTAGAATTCCTCGTTTTAACAATTCTTCGTGTAATTTACCAGCAAAATAGCGATGACCTGATTTACTTGGATGTGCACATCTTGTTATCAAACCATCAGGACTTCCCTTTCCAAGATAATCCCAGTAGTTCCAATTTCTTCTGTCCACCTTTCCCCTTATTTTTTTCTGCAGCACATCTATTACGGTGTCACACTTATCAACAGTGATCACATCTTTCCATGGAAAATTTTCTATTATAAGATTCATCTTATGCGGCAGTCGAACATTGTTGAATTTAGAGGATTCTGCAAACAGAATATCAAAAAAGTATTTCTTGTTGTATCGCGTATCAAATCCTGGGAATACCACCAATTTAGCATTATTTAACTTGCACCAAGTTACCAACTCTGCCGCATTAAATAACTGTTCGATGACCTCATGGTAGTCGCTCCAAATAGTTTTAGCATAACCCTCCCACAACATTTTTCTGTTTTTTTCAGACACAGACTTATAGTGCGGCCACATGGTCACAAATCCAAAGTGATCAGACAACTTCGGTAGTGCAAAATCAAATCTCTCGACCCCACTTGGACAATAAATTACTATCTTTTCTTTTACTTTTTCTAATTCTAATTCGGGATGGTAATATAGTTGTTTTATAGATGCTCTATTGCCATTACCCCGCATACCAAAGTTAATTGGGGTCCAAGATCCTTCGAGCAAATCATCGCAAAGAACATTTAAGAAACTGTTTTTATATTCTTGCTCCGAAACGCCTAGATCAACTTCTAGATCATTCGCTTCTGTCATGGTTTCTGTCATGGGTAAATCATGTTTTATCGCAAGTTCTTTTTTCTTCTCTAAACTCACATCTAGAACCATTCTTCCTTGTTCTATTACCCAACCATCCAGTCTTTCCAACTCTTCATCTATCGCACCCTGCCCCTGCATGAAAGAACAACCGATTCCGATTATAGCACGATCAGTTTTCTTCAGCGAACGTTTGAGATTTTTGTATTGCTTAGTGAACATTGAAGTATTTCCGGTAATATGCGTCTAGCACTCTAATAGCAGTTGGTAGAGTATCTATGGAGTTCTTACGTAGAATTTCTGCATTGTGGTGCAGGATATCTGATATGGATTTATACCATTCAATCTTATTTTCCACAGCGTTAAACTTTTTTAGTGTGTTTACTATAGCATCTAGTCTATCCCAAGTTTCCATCTTATCATATGATTCGTCAATGAATGGGTGGAAAGATTTATATCCGAGGTCTCGTAGATAGTGCAATGAATTTTTATTACCAAAGATTATGAATGGGTGATAACAAGCAATGGGTTTAAAACTTTTCTCGCTGATGAAGCATGTTCCTTCTTTGTCTGAAAATGATGCTTCACTTATAACTGACACCCAACTATCTAATATAACATCATCATTAAATCTTGTGATGTAGTATTCATCAGACTCAGTGTTATTAGGAATACCATAGACTCTAGCAGGAAGATCTTTATTAATTTCTTCCGCTTCTTCTTCAGTTATAAACTTACCTTCCATGTGTGTTTGTATGCTCTTGAACGAGTTCATACTCAACAATCCATATGGCAGTAATCCACCAGCATGAAATGCTTTATATCCCCATGCTCGATGAGAACGAAGTCTTTTCTGAAGAAAATTGTAATCTTTAATATCTGCTAAATGCTCGGTCTTATATCGAAGTTGATCCTCAAATGTAGGAAGCGGTTTCTTCTTTTCTATTCTCCAACGATTCAAACCTGTTTCATATATCATGTTCTCAAAATGAGTATATGGGAGAATTTGCATTTGGTTTTTGATATTTTTTTCTGCGCAATATTTGGCATATTGTTTCCTAGCAAGCAAATTACCAGTCACATATATGACCGATTCTGCTGGGACATTAAATGTCTCGAAACTGTTGTGAAACCATTGCCACAACCATTTAGTTTGATACCCTTCGTGCGATTGGTCGAGTAAAAGCAATGCTTTTCTATTTCTAAGATCCGACAAATATTTCTCAGACAGATGCGCGAAAACATTATTGTCATCTGCGCCACACCAATCATTGGGACTATGATTAACCCCAGAAGAAATAATGTAATTTTCTAGTTCCGGAGTTACTTCTACCGCTCGGCAATTAGATATATCTACATTTAAGTATTTGTTTTTATTAGAGTTTTCTCTGATGATTCTGGTGCTTATGGGGCATGGACTGAATCGTCGGATTCCCGACGGATTTACATCGGGACAATCTATAAAATTATCATACTCTTCTAGATTCTCGAACGCAAATAACATTACATCTTTCTCTCAACCCAAGTCTTTGGTGTTTTATCATTTATAATTTCCAGAGGATAGTTATATGAGAATTCGCGAATACCTTTCTCGCGAATCCAGTCAGCAGTCTTTGTTATAGCAGATTGTAAATTAATTGTTTCTTCATAACCCAACAACAATCGTGCTTTGTCCGAAGAACAATATGCATACTTGACTTCTTGCGGGCGAGGATCTATATGAATCGGTTCTATGTTAGAACCTGTCTCGTTCAGTACCATCGCGGATAACTGATTGATCGTAACTTCACCTCGATCTGGTCCTATGTTTATAACTTGCTCTTGAATTGCTGGATCAAAACATACTCTCTCAATACAATCGACACAATCATCGACGTAAGAAAAGCATCTCATCTGTTCACCATCACCATAGATATAGATTGGTTTACCTGCTAAACTGCGATTCAACATAATGCTAAGAACATTACGATATGGATCATCGTATTTCTGTTTTGGTCCAATGATATTGTGCGGGACTACGATATTATATTCCATCCCGTGGACATTGGCAAGAATCTTTAAAGTTTCCTCTGCTGCAACTTTAGCAATCCCATATGGATCTATTGGTGCAGTCGGATGAGTTTCCCTAAATGGAGGATTGCCGACTCCGTATCTTGCCATACTTGTGCAAAATATAAAACGTTTTACCCCCGATGAGATCGCAGCACTGATTGTAGATACCGATGCTTCATAGATATTTCTGGTAATAAATGATGGCGAGAAAACACTTAGTCCCTCGTGAGCAGTCGCTGCTGCATGAACGACTAGATCCACGCCAGTCATAGCATACTTCATACTTTCCAGATCACAACAATCAATCGTGTAAAGTTCTACTTCCTCGGGAACATTGCTAATATCTCCACCGATCATATTATCAACACCAATGACTGTGTGACCGAGGGAGATAAATCTATCCGCTAAATGGCTGCCGAGAAATCCGGCGACGCCAGTAATTAGAATCTTCATTACTTTTCCTCTGCGGATTTCTTACACAACTTCCAGAATTCTTCCATATCAGGGAAAGTTTCTAGGAAGTTGGTATTGCGTCGACGATCATATTCGGTAAACCAGTTGTAGAAGTCCGCTCGACCTTCCTTTACTTTCTGAGGTTCATATTGAACAGTAGCAAAGTAGTCTCGAACACGACGGAATCTCTCATACTCTAGATTGGAGAACTTTGTTGTGTCAGCATCATCTAAATTGTCTTGAATAAACTTTAATGTTTGATCAAAATACTTTAGAAAGTGTTTCTTCGGTAACAAGTGCATGTCATACTGCAATGGTTCTTTGAGATATGGTGTGTCAAACCGAATCTTTCTCATGTTTGGTTCGCGTGGATTCAGTATAGGAATAACATGGTCATATTGTCTGCGCATAATTAAGATTTTCTTCAAGAAATCTGTAAACGAAGTTACGCTGAGAATATTAAACGTGCACATAAACGCCAGATGAGTTCTGGCATTTCTGACAAAGATATCTATGTTCTTTTCAAATAATTCTATATCCAAACCAGTCCGCAGATATTCTGCTCTAGCACCCCAAGTATCTACTGATGTAAACAACTTGAAACTACGAATCGTATTGTTCTCGGTTAAATCGACAACATTGTCTGCTAATTTTTGAACAAGCGATGATTTAACGCCAAGATTGGAGTTGATATTAATTTCTAGATGTGGTTTGGGATCTGCGCGAAGATCATCAAAAAGACGCCAAGTGCTTTTATGAAGTAGCGGTTCTCCGCCTGTGATGCGTAGAATGTTGAGGTTCTTCGAGACTTCAGGCCACCATTCCCACCATGCCTTTACGTAGGGATTGTCATCTTCATTTTGTTTCTTGATGTAGTCTACGTTGAGTGCATGATTTTTAACAGTGTTATATGGTCCAAATTTTTTGATCTCGTTATAGAAACTGCTGCTTACTGCTGGATGGCAATAACCGCATTTGAAATTACATTCATTGTGAAATGCTACTTCAATGTATTCAGGTTGAACATCAAAGTCCCAACGATTGTCTAGGATTTCTTTGTGTCTTTCATCAGTTATAATAGATGCATTGCGAATCATTCTATCTGAAACATGGTCGCTTCCGAGACTCTCAACGTTCCAACAATATTGACAACCAGATGGTTTCTCGCCGACAAGCATTTCTGCTCGCTCTTTCTTTTTAATCAGCGTGTTGTGAAGAGCAGAAGGATTGGTCTTAATTTCTTCCGTCGATATATTGTGCGGTCGAGGGTGGTAACAACTATGTGTTTGCCCCGAATACATGTAGATGGATGTGTGATACCACTTAGCAAAACAGAACGTTGGACTAATCTTATTTGTTATGTCAATTACATCGCGTATTCTGTCAACATGATCTGTCATTTAATGCCCACTGCCATAAATCTATAAAAATGACCACACCCCAACATTCCTGCATAAAGTGGATCTTTGACTTTGTTAATATCCAAGAACATTTCTAGATTATCCGCAAGACGAATATGTTCAGGATTAACAAGATTATTGCCTTGCACAATATATTTAGTTCCGTCTGGAATGGAGTGCCACCAAGAATTATATTTCGATTGACTGACATGTTCCGTGCTGGTATTAATAACCAGTTTGGGATTACTGCATGCAACTGGCATACCATCTTCCATATCGTGCGTTCTAAATCGGATATCTGAATTGGTATTGATCTGATTGAACACATGTTCACATTCTGGATCGATGTCAGTGTTTACGATATAAGAATCAGGAAATTTCTGTGCAATAAATTGCGCCAGAACGCCATACCATCCACCAAAGATAACTATGGAATGATCTTCTTCAGTTATGTGCTCGAGCAACCACTTCTTACTATCAATCTGACTTTGCCAGAAGTTTTCCGAGAAGCGATATGCATTTTCGGGGTTGTTGCGGATATACTCCATCCATTTCATTACAATATCAAATTCAACCACGACGCATCCTTGCTATCTCTTCTGCTTGCTTCTTATTGATGACGGGAACTGCGTTGCTCTTATGCATAGTAGCAATGCCAGTGACAAGAGTGCCAGTGTATACCTGTTCCTTGCGACCAAAGGCAACACCGATACCAGCACCACTTTCGTATTTAGGTGCTTCGCGCCGAAGAGTCTGCGCTTCCATCGGATTTTTTACAACACCACGGAGTTTGGGTTTATACTTACCCTGACGATATGCTACATATTCTTCAAAAGTCTTGGTCTTACAACCGAGACGCTTCATCTGCTTGTTGTAATCTGTCCAGTCTTTTGCATACTTCGAAGTCGGAACCTTCGACTTGCGCTTGCGGGTATTGTTGGTGGTATATGCGGGTGACATCATATGCATAGTCATTCTTTATCTCCTCAAACGACATAGTCATTATACCCTAACCGCCGATAGAAAGCAAGCTTAAAAAAACAAAAAAAGATGATTTGGGGGCTTGACATTTTCTCATTTTTAGGGTATATTGGAATTGTAAGATGAGAAAAGGAAATTGAAATGGGTATTTACGTTTACACACTTCGCAAGAATACAATCAAGACGACTCGGGACCTCGGTGGCGTTGTTGTCGAACCGGAAATCGGTTATGCACAGTTTGCCTATAAGTGTTGGAATGGTTGGGATGAACCAGGATACTTCCGCCGTCATGTTGGTCGATCTCATGCATTTGCTGAGAAGGCTCGTCAAGCAAATCCTGATCTTGACCTGATTACGATTGGTAATCCGAAAGAACATGATTTCGATCGTGATGGTACTATGCCAGTGTTTCAGGTTTCTACTGACGCAAATTCATGGTACGATACTAAGGATCCAGGTCCGGTCGTTGGTTACTTGCGCAAGAATGGTCGTAAGTATGAGTTCGAAACTCTAGCGGATATAGGGATTGCTGCGTGAAGCGTAATACTGATGGATCTTTTGTTTGGTTTGGGACATAAAAACCCTTGACTTTATGCCAATATCCAAGTATAATGAATATATTGTAATGGAGAATTGATATGTTTGATATTTCTGAAAAGGCAGAACGTCTCATGACCGCGATTGGTTACGACGAACAAGAATGGGGTTGGGTTGTCGAGGACTTCCTCGAAATTCAGTTCGAACTTGAAGCGAATGGTATCCCCGTATACGCTTCTTTTGAGGATTTCCTTTCGGGGAAACTCAACTGGATACAATCACTTCGTAGTGATGTATCACAAAGGATTGCAGCATAATGACTACATCTATTCACCAACTAGAGTTGGAACTCCATTTCCGTAAGATGGAGGATGAATTGTTCACACTGACAGTGTCAGAACCAACTATCGGAACTGAAAAACCGATCGACTTTAGTGCCCGAAACGAATTCCTACTTACTTGGCCTGGGCTCTATAAATTCCATCCCAATCAGTAGGAGGATTTTTCTTCATACTGTTGATACGTTCGATCATCATTTCGTAGTAAGCATCTAGTTCGCCATTCCACCCTGTACGGAGTGAGATGGCGAACCTTTTTGCAACTGCAAAAGATCCTTGACGATACAGTTCCAAAAACTTTTTATGTTGTGTCTCAGATACCATATCATTCTTTTCAAGAACAGTAAAGATTCTTGTCGGTTCAGTTTTACCTTTAACTGCAATAAGATCTAGTTCGATTACTTGGTAGCAGTCCTGAATGTATTCCGCAGTTTTTGGTCCAATAACGATCTTGACTCCGTAAGGTTTAGACTGACCCTCAAGACGACTCGCGAGATTAACACCATCACCAAGGCAGGTATAATCAAAACGTTGATCAGAACCCATATTCCCCACGACAACAGTGTCAGTGTTGATACCAAGGCCCATCCCGAAAGCAGGAATGCCTTCTCGAGTAATTTCATCATTAAACTCCTTCAAATCTTTTAACATTACAAAAGCAGTTTGAACCGCATGAAGTGCATGTTGTCTGTCGTCCAATGGTGCATTCCAAAATGCCATTTGAGCGTCGCCAATATACTTATCTAGTGTGCCTTTGTTCTCAAGAATCGCCTTTGTCATAGTTGTCATATAACGATTCATAATCTTCGTTAGTCCTTGAACGTCTTTACCATAGTGTTCAGAGATAGTTGTAAACCCACGAACGTCTGTAAACATGATCGTCAGTTCTTGCTCGGTACCACCAAGTTGTAGTAACTCTGGTTGTCGTTGAAGTTGCGCGACAAGATCTGGCGAGAGATACGTTCCGAATTGCTTTTTAATTTGTTGCTTCTGTAGATACTCAGAGATATACTTAACAGTATAGATATGCATGTAGATCAGAGTTATCGCAAAAATATTGAACGAAACGTCGAACAAAATGTTATTTTGCGCAAACAAATAGATAGGCAGGTAAAAATACACACCCAACAGAATCGCTATATAAATGAGAGAATATTTAGAACGCGAAAGAACTATTAATGAAAGAACCAGAATCAACAGAGCAGCAAGATCCGCAATTACTGACCAGTTCGGAATCGACACAGAATCTCCATTTATCAGAGTTTCAAGTATACTCGCCTGAAGGACATGGGGATATTGCGCACCTGCTGGAGTCGCTACAGGGTTCGCAACTCCTGCGGCAGTTACGCCAAGAATCACTATCTTACCAGTCAGATCAGGAATTGGTTCGCCAATTTCTACAGAAGAAAACCGATAGTTCGGATTAATAAACACACGACCATATTCATCCGTTTTAATGGTTTCAAATGAAGGAATTCGTAATGCTTCGACCCCAGTCTGATTTATCTTCGCTTGATACGAGGGATCTCCTGCGGCAACTCGCAGCATCTCTAGAGCAAATGCGGGATAGTATTCGTCTGATGATTGTGCTAGAAGAGGAACTCGCCTTACGACCCCATCAGTTTCAGGTAAGGTCGATGTTACTCCAACACCGACGGCTGCTGTCTGAAGAATATCGATATTACTTAGAACGCATGGGTATTGTGGTAGATAATCAGTTGCACGACCGTCTCCAATCACAGCAACACCAGTACGACGAATCGACGAAGAATCTCTCGAGCATTGATTAGAAACTGTCTGACTGAGAATAACTGGATACTGACTTAGGGTATTCTGAAGAACTCCGTCAGTCCCCAGACGATCAGACTCAGGCATAAGTATAGTGCTGCCAACAAGAGCAGCCCCTCTACCATAAAGTCCCTCAATAATTTCAGCATGGACCTCTCTTGGAAACGGCCATTGCCCATATGTTTCAATTGCTTTCTCCCCTATGTTTACGACTACAATCTGTTCTGATTGTGTTGATTCATCAAGCATGATATAGTCATAATACTTCAGGCGAGCAGTTTCAACTAGAAACGGATCTTGCATCTTCACCATTAATAATATGGCGAAGGTAAACACTGCCATCCATGGTGATAAGAGTATCTTAGTCAGATTGTGTGATAATGATTTCTGATCCACCGCCATTTACCTTTAAATCATATATAATTTTATTTTGATTAAGAAGAATATTCTTTCCTTCATCTTTAGATAAGTTGATGCTTATTGTGCCACCAACATACCTTGATATATTTATAGAATCCTGTGCAATGATTGCATAGATCTGCGTACTTTCATTATAACCAAAAGTAGTTCCCGTGATCGATACACCATCTACCGAATCGGACAAATCACCACCGCCATCATCGAGATAGTCTTCCAAGAAGTTTACACTCAATAGATCCTTATCCAATTGATCGAAGATTAGATCATCTTTTTCAAGATCCTTAAATTCTAGGTAATCTATATCGAGTTCTGAGAGATCAAGAATATTAGTTCTTGAATCTGCTATTTCATACTCTTTTATTTCTTCGGGTGGATTAACAATGATCATGTTGTCGATCATATCCAATGAAAGATTGAGTATTAGAGGTTGCGATGGTCGGGAATCAAACGTCTCAACAAGTGTTGCTTGGAATGCTTGGTTGAGGACGACAATTCCTGCTGCGTTAGAAACTGTGATCTCTCCAACCGTTCCATCATCAGATGGCAATAAGATAATTAGACTCTTACCGAACTCGTCGACAGTTGTTGTAAAGTCTGTTCCACGAACAGCGATTGTTGCAGAAGGTGTTCTGAGTGCTATGTTTGGTTTGGCAATTCTTCCTGAACCAGATGTAAATCTAGCAGTCCCAGATGCGAACCGAAGTGCCATCCTTGATGCAGATGGGTTACCATTGTAAACAAAGTCATCGATAACTAAACGAGACTGTTCGGTAACATTAACGGTCGAATCATCGACAAACGTAATCCTGACACGACCATTGCCTGTCTTTACTGTATCGTTTTGACGAATAGGTAACTGGGGCCTGACGTTGTACTTCGTTTGATTACGAACTACTTCGCCAGTCCCCCTTGATTGTGTTACCGAACCAATATCATTAGCAACCAGTGGAGTCGCACTGATTAATGCTAATAGTACTGTTGCTCGTCGTAGACGTGAGATTAATTGAATCAACATTCAACGTGCTCTTCTGATTGACTGTTACGGTATTCGTCGATCCTGTAAGATCCATGTCAATGTTCTTACCGGCATAACCATCTTGAACAATAGTCATGTCATTTGAATCACCGGTAACCGCAAATGTATTTGTAACATCATCTGTTTCGATAGTGGAATCAAACGTGTTAAAGTCACCAGTGATACCAACGGTGACATCAGCATTGGTAGCAGAGTTTAACGAACCCTGTGTAAAGTCGACATCGTTGCCGCTGCCTATTACATCAAAGTCAAGTGTAGAACCACTTGCAGCTGTTGCTCCGACATCAAAATCAAGATCGTTTGTATCACCTGTTGTATCGATGCTAGCAGTAATGTTTGCTCCTTTAATCGACCCATCAAGTGAGTTAGAGTTGCCATCTTGAGTTACTGTAATGTTTTGTGATGCTCCATTAAGATCAAATGGAATATCCAAAACAGTATCACCAATCGTATTAGTGTTCCCCGTTTGTTCGATAGTTATCGTTGAACCATCGCCGATCTGCTCAATGTAGATCGAGTTTGTTGTTGACTGTCCGTGTGCAATCGCTGGTATCATTAATGTAAACATAACCAAGAAATTCTTGATTAATTTCATTTGTACCTCCAAATATCCCTTTCTATTCCTTGCTTAATCATTTCCACGACTGCAGCCTCTATCGCCATCTTTACTGCCATTGTGTTTGCTTCGTTTTCTGTCATACCAGTTTCAAATTCAACTAAATCTGTGCCAGCATCAACAAACTTAAATACCGAAAGATCATTTCCATAAGAATAAATCGTCTTCGATATTTGAACGTTAAGAATAACTTCTCCTGTATTTGTCGAAACTGCTCTTAACGAAACTATAACTTGGTCTTTCTTATATTGATGAGTACCACCGATTCCGAGATACCTAGCACCAGCACCTCCTGTCATTAAACTTGTATCGTAACCTACGATACCACCTTCAACTATCAGCCCAGCGAAAAGCATCGGTTGAAGTTTTGTAGCATTATCTCCTTCGTACTCATCTCTTTGTTGCCTGACAATCTGCCTTTCCTTAGCAAGATTGTCAATTCTATTTCTTTCTACCACCGTAAACCACGTACCGCCACCTGCATTCTTTAGAGCATCTATCAGAATAGCAGTCC
>Ga0099850_1000225_pt1 | contig 24441 bp, 41 predicted proteins | sample CB_VirMetaG_5_FD_79182 | JGI IMG/M metagenome (GOLD analysis project Ga0099850, IMG submission 79182) | Freshwater to marine saline gradient viral communities from Chesapeake Bay - CB_1508_1D Viral MetaG | ecosystem: Environmental > Aquatic > Marine > Coastal | place: USA: Chesapeake Bay... | reverse complement strand
TCTGCGTTGATTGTGATGACAATTTGTCGGGACTGCGTCTTGCTCATGCCTTTTGCACCTTGACACCAGTTTCAAAGAGGGTGACGCCGTAGTTGTCTTCTTCTTCTGTGCCGCAAATCACTTCACACACAGCATCTTCCAGGATGCTTTGCATTTCTTCTTCAATGGGATCCAGCCGATTTACAAAAAGATCCATGATCTTCTGGACACTTTCGTCCGACAAATCAAATTCCACTTGGACATTCAGAGTCAATTTCATGATATTCTCCTGCCTAAAACTTGAAGTACCCAGCAGCTTCGTTGTCACGATATCCTGCCGTGTATGCTTCAATCTCTTCGGCAGTCATTTCGGCCTCTTCAACACACTTTGTGAATAACGTATCAGGCCCATTGTCTCCCGTGTAATAATGAGGCTTGAAAGGACGACGATAATAGCTGTCAGCCATACCTCGATCGTACGGGCCACCATGGCGTTCATCATACTTGTTCACTGCACTACCTCTTGGAAGCATACTTCCAAAAACAACAAGGGCCAATTCCCGATGCATTGTACTCTCTAAGATCAATGGGTGCCCAGTCTGTGAAATCCAGCTTGTCACCACAACGAGCGCAACATCCCTGTTTGCGGGCCTCGTCCACCGAAGCAAAAGCTTCAGGGAACCATTTAGGATCCATTTCCGCGGAATCCATACATCCCCTGAACTCCACCAAGGTGTAATCCAGCCCAGGCGCCTTATCAAACACGTCGCTGTCGGTTACCATGTGGTCTACGTCGTACACCATTTTAGGATTAACAAGGCGCATGACCAAATCCGAAGTGGCCTTGTCAGCTACTCGATGGAGGCATGCTTCGGTCACGGTGTCGTCTTCAAATACCAATTCAATTGTCAGCGTGATCTTTCGTGCTGTTCTCATGATTTATTATACCACAGAAAACTTGTCAGGGCGACGTTTTCTCATAGCGTGCAGTTCAGCAGGTTGAGGGACAAGGTCACCAGGTCCATGTTGGCACAACGGCTGGATTTCCAGATGGTCAGCAGGTCTTTGCTGATCGGATAGTCCGTTCCAGCGTATTCAAAAGCCAATTCGTGCATCCGTTCGGCATGCTCCGGCAGGACGCGGCCTGCGTTCTCAATGTCTCGCACCAGCCCAGACAGGCCAGATTTGAATGTACGAGTGCTCATCATTTGCAAATTCTCCTTACTTGTTCTTGCAGATCCAGAAATACGTCGAGGCCGTTCCCTTAGCAATGCCAAGCTTGTCCACCAAGACATCGATAAATTCCGATCGAGTGACTTCCGTTCCAGCTTCTACAAGCTCATTGAAGAGCTCGCGAGCCTTGCTCAGGTTGGAAGGAGCCTTGTCCTTCTTGACAGCCTTGGTCTTCTTGGTCTTCTTGACCACCTTGGCAACTTCCTCAGCCTTGACAGGCTCGGAAGCTTCCGATTCCACTACTTCCTCGTTCAATTCATTCTCCATATCAGCTTCTTTCTTGATACGAATCAGCTCTTCAAACATGCGTCCGTTGGCCAGATACTGGATCTGGTCGGACACGGTCGCAAATTCGGCGTGCTTGCTCTCTCTCATGATTAGATTATCCCCCAGGCCCGCGTGTCAGTCACGCTGTTTTTTGCAAAAATCGCGAGTTTTTTGCTTTTTTTTCTGTAATGATTTCAATAACTTAGCAAATTTGCTGAAAATCTTCAATGATTTCAGGGGGTTAGCGGATCTTCAATGATTTCAATAGGTTAGCGCGGACTGTGCAAGTACTTTAAGATTTGTCCGTGGCTGTGGGATGCTGAGAAAAGCTAATGATTTCAAGGGGTTAGCCGCGGTTGTCTTGGCGAAAAAGCTTAATGATTTCAAGGGGTTAGCAAAGTATGTAGTAGTAAGTAGTAAGTGACACTACATACTTTACATCCCCAACGGTTTTGAACACTCTCAAAAACAACCTTAAAACCCCCAAGAAAATTCAACGGCAAATAAGCTCACTAATTACCTAAATAATATTTGTGGCTAAACAATATTACCAAGGAAAATACAAACCAAAACACCCAAACAAATATGATGGGGATCCTACTAATATCATATACAGATCTTCTTGGGAATTGAAGTTTTGTAATTGGTGTGATTATAATCCTAATGTTATTCAATGGTCTTCCGAAGAAGTAGTTATTCCTTATCTATGTTGTACAGATAATAAAGTGCACAGATATTATGTAGATTTTAAAATACAAGTTAAGGATAAATCAAATCAAATCAAAACATATCTAGTAGAAATAAAACCACAATCACAAACACAAGAACCTAAAAAGCGTAAAAAGACTAAGAAGTATATACAAGAAGTTATGTTATATGGTAAGAATACTTCTAAGTGGAAAGCAGCTCAAGAATATTGTAAAGATAGAGGTTGGCATTTTAAGATTATTACAGAACAGGAATTAAACATTTGAAAACTATAGAACGACTACAAGAAGATTATAATGAATCTTTTGAATCTTTGTCTAAGAAATCTTTGTTTTGGTTTGTTAGGCAAAGGTTGTCTTTGAAAAGAAATCCTAGGGTTTCTTTTTCTAGATTAAAAGCTCACCAGGACCTGGGAAAATGGACTATGAGACCTTTGCCTGGTAATTTGTATTTGGCTAGATATCAACCATTACAAAAAAATACTTTGCCATTTTGGGACGAATACCCTTTGGTATTGGTTTTAAAATCAGATAATAAGTATGTGCAAGGGGTTAATATGCATTATATGCACCCGCAAGCTCGATTTAAGTATTTGACAGAAATTCAAAAACGATATAAGTGGAATGAGGATTCTCTTGTGGCTATTCGTAATTTGAATTGGAATAAGGTTTCCGTGGGACGAATTAAATGGGCAACTAAAGCATCTCATAGAAGATATAGTAGGGAAGGTTTGGTGACACCTTGGAAGAAAATACATCAAAAGTATTGGCCGTTAGTTTGTTTATTGCCATTAGAGAATATATCAGGAAAAGAATATCCTGAATCTGTGAAAAAGAGATTTTTGGTTCCATAAATAATAATATGCTTCAAGAGTTTTTGTCTCAATTAAAAACCAGAAATTTAGCTAGAGCCAACCGATATGTTGTGGATTTTGGTGTTCCTGCTGTATTTCAAAACAGTAATAATGGGTCTTTTTCTTCTTATACACAATCTTTAAATTTAATTAGATTGTTTTGTAATACAACACAATTGCCTGGTTTATCTCATTCCACACAACCAGAACTTATTAATGGTGAAGAGATGGAAAGGGTTTATGGAGTTAGAAATTATGAAGATATTAGTATGACCTTTTATTGTGATGCTGATTTTATTATAAAACAATATATGGATCAATGGATGTATAGTATTCAAGATCACAATTCCAGAACACTTCAATATTTTAAAAATTATACAACACAATGTAATATTCAAATGTTAGATATGCAAGGAAATGCAGTATATGCTGTTACCTTGTATGATATATTTCCAAAAACTATGAATGGAGTGGAACTTGGTTATGCTGCTAATGAGGTCCCTATGTTGGGCATGACTTTTACTTATAGAACATGGCAACCCACAAATACATTAAATAAAAAGATTTCTCTTCCTCCCACAAAACCAGAATCTAATGCGGAAAAGAAATCCTTTTTTACAGGATTAGGAGATAAAATAGGAGAATTTATATACTCCGGTTTTTAAAAAATGATGAAAAAATTAAATGATGTATTTGAATTGATACCTAATAATGAAGACGAAAACCCCTCTAATATTATTACACAATTCAAACACGAAAAAACCATACAAAATAATGCGTCTATGGACTATGAAAGTGCTCGACGCAATTTATATAGTTTACTAGACTTGGGACAACAAGCTCTACAAACTGCAGTAGAAGTAGCTAAGCTCAGTGAAAGTCCCCGAGCCTTTGAAGTAGTTTCGGGAATGATCAGGGATTTATCTGATGTTAATGAACAATTATTAACCTTAGCTCAAAAATCACAAAAAATAGAACAAGAAAATAATTCTGAAAAGGGAGATACTAATATTCAAAATGCTTTGTTTGTTGGGTCTACCAAAGACTTACAAAAAATTCTTAAAGATATGAAGGAGAATAACACAAAATGAGTTTACCAAAACAATCCCACACCGTATATAATTTAACAATTCCATCTACAGGGGAGATATTTAAATATAGACAGTTTTTGGTTCGAGACCAAAAATCATTATTAATTGCCGCGGAATCTGATTTTAGTGTGCAATTAGACACTATTAAAAATGTTATAAAAAATTGTGCTCTATCTCCTATTGCAATAGATGATCTAGCCACTTTTGATATTGAATATATTTTCTTGAATTTACGAGCTGTGTCTGTGGGAGAAGTTGTAGAATTACAATTTGAATGTCCTGAAGACCATGGAGAAGATAATAATAAAGCCATTATTAAAGTCTCTATTAATTTACAAGAATTAAATGTAATAAAAAATGAAAATCACACCAATAAAATTCCTTTATTTGATGATGTTGGAGTTATCATGAAATACCCCACATATAATGATGTGGCTAAAATAAAACAAAACAATACAGTTGATGGTATTATTAATACTATTGTTTATTGTATAGATAGCATTTATGATTCTCAACAAATATATTCTCACAAAGACCAAACAGAAAAAGAATTATTGGAATTTGTGGAGAATTTAACAGAACAACAATTACAGAAAATTCAAGTATTTTTTGATACTATGCCTATTTTGAAAAAAGATATTTCTGTTAAATGTCCTGTTTGCCAAAAACAATATGATCAAACAATATCGGGGCTAGAAGCTTTTTTAGCATAAGCGTGGGCCCTGAGTCCATGTATTCTTATTACAAAACTAATTTTGCTTTAATGCAATTTCACAAATATGCTTTATCTGATTTAGAAAATATGATACCTTTTGAAAGAGAAGTGTATTTGCAAATGCTTATGCAACATTTGGAAGAAGAGGCTCAACAAAATTCATAAATAATACTGTATGTTTGATTTATCCCAATATCAATTACCTACTAACTTTCGTTCCAGTGTGGGAGCTATGGGCCAGCAAGTAACTTCCCTTAGTTCTTATGTGGATATGGGAAGATCTTATAATATGATAGACCCTCGAAAGCTTGTTCAGAGAAAAGCCCAAGAACAAAATTATATCCGCCAATTACAAAGCACAGGTATTATGGAACCTTCTGCTCCACGGGCTCAAAAAAAACAAGCAATTGCCAATCTAAAACAAATAAAACAACACCAAGCTGATGTAGACAAAGAGTCACAGAAAAAGAGCCTATTAGATATGTTTGGTAATGCGTTAGAAGGTGGTAAAGTGGGCAAGGAAACAAAATCCTTTTGGCAAGAACAACTTAAACTTTTAAAAGAAATTAGTGATAAGTTGTCTGGCCCCACAGAAGAAAATAAAAGAGAAAGCGAAGCTAAAAACGAGGCTAAAAGAGGTATTGGTAGGGGTATTGCAACGGCCGCAGGTGGTATTGGTGAGGGTGTTGCGTCCGCTGCAACTGGTGCAGGTACAGGTCTTGGTAATTTTGCTTCTAAATTAGGTGCGGCAGGTGGTTTAGTTGCTATGGGTGCAGGCATTGGTGGCTTTATAGCTGCTATGGCAGGAGCCATGGATCTTGCAGGAGCTCTTGGGTCTGATGGAGCTAACGCAAAATCTATTTTAACCAATTTAGGTGAAGGGTTAGCTGCGTTTGAAGGACCTCATCTTGCAGGGCTTGCTGCTATGGCCGCCGCCGGAGGGCTTTTTGGTGCTGCAGCAGGCCCTGTGTCCGCTGGTGTGAAGGGTATTGGTGCTGGCATAATGATGACATCTATAGGTGCTGGAATTGGTGGATTTGTGGCGGCAATGGCGGCTGGTATGGATCTTGCAGGTGCTCTTGGATCTGATGGTTCTGGTGCTGCTGTTATTTTAACTAATATAGGTGAAGGCCTGGCGGCATTTGAAGGCCCTCATCTTCAGAATCTTGCTGCCATGGCATCCGCGGGTGGGATTTTTGGTGCTGTTACAGGCCCGGCAGGTGCAGCTTGGGCTGGTGTTGGGGCTGGTATAATGATGACATCTATAGGTGCTGGAATTGGTGGATTTGTAGCAGCAATGGCTGCTGGTATGGATCTTGCGGGAGCTCTTGGAGTTGATGGGTCTGGTGCTAGAACTATTTTAACTAATATAGGTCAAGGGTTAGCTGCATTTGCAGTATTCAACGCAAAGGAATTAATGACCATCGTTAAGGCTTTGTCTATGCTAGGTCCTGCAATAATAGGAATTTTTGGCGCAGAAGCCATGGACAAGTTAAAAGAAACAGGTACATGGATAAAGTCTTTGTTTGGTGGTGGTGAAGGCGGAAAAGAAGAAAATATGTTTGATAGACTAGTAAAGACTTTAGAGCCTCTAAAAGCTATCAAAAGAGAAGATTTTGCTGGATTTATTGCCGTTGCAGAAGCACTTCATAAATTAAAACCTTCAGAAGTAGAGAAAACACGTAAAGTTAAAAATAGCATAAAAAGATCTGATCGAATTAGACTAATGGGTGAAGATATAGATGATGAAGATCGTACAGAAATAATGAAAATACGTAGAGCACAACGTAGAGCACAGGGACTCCCTGTAGGCGAATATATGGATGATGAAGATCGTACAGAAATAATGAAAATACGTAGAGCACAACGTAGAGCACAGAGACGCCCTGTGGGTGATGATATAGAAGATGCATCTCGTCAAAGATCACGTCATCTAAATAAACAATCTAGTGGCTCATCAACAACTGTCATTGCTCCTCAATCTAATACAAATGTCCAAACCACACAAAACTATAATATAAAACCAGAAGCTAGAAATTCAGAGCCTTCTGCACGAAGATATGCGGCTCTGTATTTTTGCCCTGATTTTTAATTTTATAGTAGTCTGGAATGCTTTGGTAGTGTAGCCTTTAACAACTCCATTTGACATTCTAAAATTTTTCTATTTTTCATAATTAATGTTTCTTCACGTGTGGGTGTATAGGGAACATACAACAATTGCATGTTGGTGTTTTCCAATAATTTATCACCCTTCAAGTTATTACAAATCTTGCACGCAGTGACACAATTAGTCCACTTATGTTCTCCTCCCCTTGATCTAGGAATGATATGATCATTTGTTAATTGGCCTAGTGTAAACTTACCGCCGCAATAAGCACAAATGTTCAAATCACGACCAAAGAGATTTAAATTAGTTAATGGAGGAATTCTGTATTTAGGAAAGTGAGCATTTTTCACTGCAATAATAGGTGAGATTTTAACAAAAGACCTCAAACCTGAAATGCGATTAATTCCACCAAACTTAGTCCAATCAATCTCGCCTGTTTCCCATGTAATAAGATCTTTACACTTATAGGTTACAGCAAGTTGCCAGGAAGCCCAGTTCATAGGAATTCCGCTTTGATTTAATACTAATACTTGTGGTGTGCTCATGTGTTTATTTAGGTCTTATGATTTAATTGAATAACACTTTAATGGCAGCCCGTCTAGGACTCGAACCTAGAACCCCTTGAGTCAGAGTCAAGTGCTCTTGCCAATTGAGCTAACGGGCTAAAAAATGGATGCGGGTACCAGAATTGAGCTGGTGCGCGAAGTAACTCTTGGGGCCGCATAGAGGAATCGAACCTCGTGCCATTCCATCCAACTCTTATGGATACGCTTAGAAGGCGTATGTCGGGGTATGCGGCGTATAAAACTTCCCAACCACCCCGGAAGATGGTTGGGCTCATTGCTTGAGGAATCGAACCTCCTTCAAAGTGCACTTCTTGTCATCCAGACAGCAATGAAACGCTTGGTGCGCCCGGAGGGACTTGAACCCACGACCCGAGAGTTAAAAGCTCCCTGCTCTACGCAACTGAGCTACGGACGCAAATATAAATGGTACCAGTGATTGGATTCGAACCAACTGCCTTGCCCTTATCAAGGGCATGCTCATCCTGATGAGCTTCACTGGTATGTTATGGTGCTCCTGAAGGGTTTCGATCCCTCTTCTTCGACTTGAGAGGCCGATGTTCTAGCCACTAAACTACAGGAGCATTCTGGCAGCCCGCCTAGGAATCGAACCTAGCAAGAATGGTTTTGGAGACCTTTCTGCGCCCAGCGCACGAGCCATAAAGTTGGTGAAGCCGAAGGGAGTCGAACCCTCATTATCCAGATTGAAAGTCTGGCGTCCTATTCCAATTAGACGACGGCTCCAAAATTTTCTACGTATTAGTATTTTGGTGGACCTCCTCGGATTCGAACCGAGCTGTTATCCTGTGTGCAAGACAGGTGACCACCCCAAGCAGTCCCGAAGCCCAAAATACGTGAGGGTGTTCTATCCAATTGAACCATCCAAATATCCGCTTGCACTTACTAAGGGCAATCACCGATCACCTCGGCAGCTATTCAAAGTGGAGAGGCGGCGCATTAACGTCATGGCGGTCATCGCGTTATTGGAGTGGGACTCGAACCCACATCTCCCTCTTTCTTTATCCAGTATATATCATCCAAACGGAGAAGTCAACTGGAAAATTTGGTGCCACCTTCAGGTTTTGATCCTGACTCTCTGGTTTTTCAAACCAGCGCTTTCACCAGATTAGCTTAGGTGGCGCACCTAGGGCAGGGATCGAACCTGCGACGAGATGGTTAACAGCCATCCGCTACTACCTCTGAGCTACCTAGGTATAAATGGCGGCCTCGACGGGATTCGAACCCGCAGCGGTTTGCTCGACAGGCAAATATCCCTCCCAGGGGATCCCGAAGCCAAAAACTTGGAGCTGACTAACGGATTTGAACCGATATCTCTCTACTTACCATGCAGAGGCTCTGCGTTGAGCTAAGTCAGCAAAACTTCGATGGGACTTCGCGAGTTGGCTACTCTCGCTCCAAGGACAGCCAATCCTTCCCACCTAGTGTGGTGGGTTCCCACCTACTTCTGTAAAAATGGTAGGTCCTGACGGTGCTGCACCGCCTTCTCCCACTTGTAAGGAGGGGGTTTTACTGCTTAAACTAAGGACCTAGAATTCTAATGGTGGGGCCGGAGAGATTCGAACTCACTATTGCCACTTAAGGCTCCAGATTTACAGTCTGGTGTAACACTCCCACGTTACCGCGTCCCCGAAAATGAAATGGAGCCCACGGACAGTATTGAACTGTCTTCTCCTGCTTACAAGACAGGTGCATCACCTTAATGCTTCGCGGGCGAAAATTTGCAACACCTTTATCTAGCTTAGTGTTGACTATGTGGGTGTGAGAAAGGATTCATTCCATCTACCTACCTTCTTACGGTGCTAGCCCAACTTCTTAAAGATTTGAAAACAAAAATTTGGTGCCGCCGAGAGGAGTCGAACCTCCAACCTCTTGTTCCTAAGACAAGTGCCTCTGCCAATTGGGCTACGGCGGCGTCGGAGTGGTGAGACTCGAACTCACGAAAACCTCTCGGTCCCAAACCGAGCGCTCTTCCAACTGAGCTACACTCCGAAAAACTGGTGTCCCTTGTTGGACTTCAACCAACATTTCCCGTCCTTTGTGGCCAGGTGACTTATCTGTCTAAGTTCGCGAACCCAGAACCCTCTTAGTCGATCAGGACAAAACTATAATATATTTTCAAAGACACCAAACCAGATGTCCTACTGATAGCTGGCCGACAGGCGCGGTCAAAGGCTTACCAGTTTGATGCCTTTGAAAATACATCATTTATCCACAGGCCAGTTAACCCACCTGGCTCCTCGGCAATTTATTATAAATTGCCTACATTACTTTCCCCAGACCTTTATCTTGCTTACAGATCTGGCTGTAGACTAAAGTGTTATTCAATTGTCAAAGAGCTGCGCAAAGACACTATTTGTCTTGCGGCTATAGTTGCAAAAAAAAACCTAGTCTCAATAAGACTAGGTTTTGGAAATACATCCCTTTTCCTAGTCTTCTACGTCATAATACCGTGAAGGGTATTATACTGACTTCTAAAAATTGTTGTAGGGCGTTCTTGTTTCATATTTTTATTTATATGATTTCTCTCTCTTTTTTGCAAACTTTCTGAAGATATTATACTCCACCCAATTCTGAAAAACAACAAGTTTTTGCTATTTTTTTGAAAAAAAAGAGCATTTCACCTGCCGCCCAAAGTAATCACATATATACCGTATACACATACATAGCCGCCAGCCCGGTTACCATGTAGAAAATATTGCGCATCTCATCCCATGAACAATCATTGCACACCCAGATCTGTTTCTTCCTATAATGAACTCGTGCACTGCCTTTGGCTTTTTTGGTACCAGAACCCCCAAAGAGATTATAGACACCATAGCTATTCCCAGAGTGTGATGTGACGGTTTTTTGCGTCATTTCCGTTCTAGGATAAATGTGATGACACCTCACACATGTCGATTGAGCTACTTTTTTCACTGTCTTTTCTCCTGTCTTATTTCTCATGCTTTATTATAACACAGGAAAAGTGCCAGATCAACCGGATTTTGTTGTTTTTTAAAAAAAATCTGTAATGAATTCAAGGGGTTACTAATCTTGACTGATTTTGTAAAAAATATGTGCACCAATCTTCTTTGTTTTCACATATCGAATTGACCAGTTTGGGTCAATATAATGCGCGTGGTAAAACAAAGCGCCGTCTGTGGGATCTTTCATTTTTCTTTTATGGTATTTAGTTATAAACCTTTTTGATCTTTTTTGAATCAATTTCCACACACGCATTTCTTTTGGTATGTTTTCTTTATCATTACAATTCCACGAAAACTGACATACAGGAGTTTTTTGGTATACTACTTCACAAATAGTATCAGGAAATTCTTCATGTATCACACGGTTTAATGTAACCGCGGCTACTGCTCTTTGGCCTACTAATGCTTCAGATCGTGCTTCATAATATATGTTTAAAGCCAAGCACATTATTGCTGCTTTTAACATTTTAAAAATCTATTAAGTGTTATTGTGCGTAAGAATTTCTTCTCGGGCTTTACAACAAAAAACCCCTATAACACCATTAGGTAAGGTTTCTTCTATTAAATTTGAATGTTCGCATGAATCAAATTGATGACACGATTCGCAACACAAGGTCTTTATGAAACCTTTTTCTCTAGCTATGTCACATGTAATATTATTATAATTACAATCAATAATATAAAATGGATTTGGGTATTCCATTAATATATTTATATGAGTTAGAGGGAGGGCGTAATGCCCTCCCTCTTTATACTAATTTTCTGCCAATTCCTTAAAATAAGCAATCATATCAGTATCATCATCATCAATAACACTACGAGGTGTGCTTGCTTCAACAACAGGCATTGGAGTAGGTTCCTTTTCTTCTTCATAAGACATGGATGAAGGAGCTCTTTGCTCCCCTAGAACCATATTTAAACGATTCTTGAGTTCTTCATATGTCTTAAAGTTACTTTCTTCTAGAAATTCTCCAAGCCTATACATCTTGTTAGCAATTTCTAAAATCTCCTCATCAGAATCAGCAATAGGTGTTGGTGATTCAAATTCTGAAGAGTCATAATTAGGAAATCTTTCTACCGTCTTAAGACGAAGCTTAAAGTTTGCTCCTTCCCAAAAGTCAAAAACATTTACTGGTTCTTCATCTTCAAAGGTAGGACGTGCCTTATCCATGATTTTGTCAAAGATTTTCTTACCATACTTGTATAAGAATACCTTGCCATTATTTTCAGGATGCTTTGGATCACTAACCACTAAAACATTAGAGATATAAGACAGCTTCCTCTTTTGATCCCTGACACGCTTTCTTTCAGGGCTATTATCATCAGAGGTTGAATTCCATAAGGCAACATTATATTCAGCAACAGGATCAGGCTTGCCTAATGTAGTCAAAGAATTTTCAATATACCATCGCCCACTTGGACCTTGAAAGCCGTGACTAAAAATCTTTACCCAAGGCAGTTCGTCGTCAGGTCCCGCATTAAGAAAACGGATAGTTGCTGTTGCATTACCCGCCTTATCACGTTCTGGCTTCCAAAATCTATCGTCTTGATAGGGCTTGTTGGTTGTGTTTTCAAATTCCTTTACAATCTTTCCAAAATCAGCCTTGCGGCTTTTACGTAACTGTTCAATGTTCATTGTTATTCTCCTTATTATTACGCCGTATTATTTTTATTGCGCTGTATTTGTTTATTATATCACATCACTATTACTGAATCAACGGTAATAGTCTTCATCATTATCAAACTTTTCTAGATCATTATAAACATCATAAAACTCTTCTGAAGTTAATTCATGACCACCATTTGCGTGATCTTGTCTCATGCCTCGTCCATTAATATTCTTAGCGTGGTTTTTATTTTTTTTCCGACGGCCAGGCCCACGCTCATATTTATCGTCGTATCTAAAAGTGCGTCCCATTTTAGATTTGTGTTTCCTCCTTAAATTTTTTATAAATTATTTCAATTTTAGATTTGTCATACTTAACAAACCCTTTACTCTTTTCTACTCTTAATATAACATCATTTAATAAAGTCATCAACCCTGTATCTTCTTTTAAGAATTGGATTTCGTTACTATTATCATTTAAAATGCAACACGTTTCAATACAAATTTTATCTGCTAACAATAACTGTATAGGGTTAGTCCGATAAGATTCATTTGTGTTTTCGTGCAAATATACATTTTTAATAGTTGTCAAATCTTTTTCAAACACATGAGTTATAGACTGTTTTCTTTTTAAAAACGTCTTATAATTTGCAACTGAAGCACTTGGGGTATAAATGACTTCAGGATTGCCATACATGAAATTGCATGCCACATATTGAATAAATTGCTTGTCGTCTAAACCTCTAGCAAGCTGTTCAAACAATTTACAATCATTACGAGATTTATATTTAATTGAGCTACATTTAATTCTACCCTTGTTTTCAAAAACATCAAAATTTGGAGTAGTAAAATGAAGCTTGATTGCAGTATAATATTTGTATGCCTGAAACCCATCCATTAGTCTAATTCGATTTGTGCTTGTTTAGGAAGGTAATTAAGATCACGGTATTCTTGAATAAGCTTTTGTTTTAATGTTCCGCTTAATTTTTGGGCAACGACTTCTGGCTCAGATCCAGTAGAAGAACAAAATTCAATAACCGCCTCAATAATAGTTATATTATCAGATGCTGCTAATTCTTCTATAAAGCGCGAAAAATCAACAATATTTTTATGTTTTTGTGATGTCTTTATCATTGCTAAGTTTTATGTGGTAATTGATAATAGCGCTACATCCTTCTAAATCGTTATATAATCCCATCATAATATTATATAAAAATTTGTCAGAATCATCTTGAAGATCGCCGTGCTCTTTTAAAAAGTCATCAAAGAATTTTGAGAGCTTTGATTGTTCTAGCATGATACGTTCTTTGTATTTATACAAAGACTTTTTTGACATAGTAGATGCTTCATTTTCTACTAATTTTAAGATTTCTGTAATTTCTTTGTTCATAGTAATGATTTAGTGTAATGGTAGAAACAAAAAACAGTTAAACCTTGAATATTGTCGATTTCGTTAAGGTTGTTAAAGGCAACCGTAATAATGTTATTCCAAACTATAGTTAAAAACACTCCTCCCACAAACAAATATAACATTATAAGAAGAAATGTTAGTATAGAAAAAAATGATGATGTGAATGTTAGAGATTCTTGCGATTCTTTCATATGTTTTCACATATCAAATTACTCAAAGGAACTTTGAGTGGTGGTATAAGGCTCCTTACAAATATAGTAGCGGTTTTTTAATTGCCAACCTTGTGGGATTTGTTGCCAATCTGTCTCTAACACAAACCCATCATCACCAACGGTGATAGCTACTGTAATGGGGTTGTACAGCGATATAAAGATGCCACGTTGTCGAACTTTGACGCCCCATACAACAACTCCGTTTTGGAGCCGGCGTCTCAGTCGAACCGTTGTCTGAGCGTCCTTGTATTTATATCGACTTGTGTGAGTTTGTGTTAGGTTCGGGAGGTCAATATCAACTGCGACAGCACTTTGGTCAAACACATCAAACGTAAACTTCTCTACGTCGGGAGCCATGTCCGTAAGCGGTTTGATCATCCCATGAAACTTGAAGTAATCAGATGTGATCTTAGCAGGATCTTTATAGATGCACTGGTCTGGTGGTCCATCAGGCGGGTCTGGTGGTCCATCAGGACACCCAATCACAAAACTAATGGAGGCACCTGGAGCCACCCAACTCTCACCTTCTGTTAAACGTATGGTAACGAAGTATCCGTTTGGGCTGTGGACGGACCCACCCTTGAAAGTGAATGTTCCTGTGTATGGAGCGACGAATACATAGACTTCGTCGGTGTATTCTGTTTTTGTGCAGCCATCTTGTGGATTATAGGGAGGGTTGGCAAACACTAGATCTGCCAACAACAGTAAGGCGCATGCGGCCCAAAATAGATATCGATAGTGCATCATCACACTCCTTAAATTGGGCAAATTGCCATTAATGGTATTGTAAAACTTAGAGCCGTAAATAAGTAGTGCCTTGTTATGTGTTGTAATCATGTTTTATTTATCCCTGTGTTGTAATCATGTTTTATTTATCCCTGTGTTGTAATCATGTTTTATTTATCCCATCGAACGATAATGTTTAACGTGATCATTATATTGGTGATCACCGCGACCATGACAATCATTGTTCGTATAAGAGCAATGGTGTCAGCTTCTTTATTGTGTGAACTGGCCTTTTCGCCTAATGCTAAGGCCCATAACCTCCAACATCTCGCTAACCAATTCATTTATTTTACATAAAAACATCTTGAAGACTGGCGCGTTGTCCAAGATACTTTTTTTCCATGACTTCATAAGACACTTTAGCATCAAACATATCTTTCTTAATTGACGCTAAAGTGTGTTGGGATGTCGTGCTGTAAATAACAGCGTCGCCATCGACTGTTGGGTCCATCCAAAAAACAGTATAATTAGGCCCTTCTTCTTTACGAAGCAAAAACCTTAAACATATTGATTGGCTATATCCTGCAGGTTGCTTATAACCCACAACAATTTTTGCATTTTTGTGAAATGTATGCATTAATCAACTTTTCCCTTTATGATTCATTCCAAGACCGTATTCATGAACCTTATTAAATTTCAAACCAGACATAATAGGAGCAGAAGGAGACATATTACAACTCTTCCCCTTATGCATCCCAGAAGTAGCCATCCACGCATGCTTATATTTTTCGCGGTCGCTACGGCTATTAAAAGACAAAATAGTAACGCCAGCGGCCTTACCATCACCCGAAGTCAATCCTAGATATCTAACTGCAGTCTCATTGCAGCAATCTGGACATTCATTAATTTTACCACCAGCATGTGCCTTTAGAGGCGAATGCAAATCAAACTCATCACCACACTGTACACAAATTTTCATTAGCATATGATTATTCCTAATCCAATATTCTGTATTATTTTTATGCCTTCTTTTGTTTATTTGTTTAATCAATTATATCTCCTTTTTTTGATATAATCACGTGGTATTTTATGCTCCGAGCGAAAGTCAACCCACAAAATTGCCGTAGATGTCCCACTTACCTGTTCGCCATTTGAATCCCCAACATTGGGCCCAAAACACACGACGGGCTGCTGGTAGGATTCCGTTCAATCCAGTTCCTGCAGCTGTGGGGTGACAGCATGCAATATACTGTCCATCTAGCATTAGGTCATATCGAAACCTACACGACCTACATGGCCAAGGTTCTTTTGGCGCCAAAAACTGCTCATCTTTCATATTTCACGTCTACGGATTGTAGCTCCCATCACCCTCGTTGAGGGCCTGGTCAAGAGAATTAGAAGTCTTTTGGGGCTTTTCTAGTTGATAGACAAGTTCTTCAATCTGTCCCAACAGTTCTTCAATCAGCATATCCTTTTCTACAATCTCTTGGCGGAGTTTGGCAATGGACATTCTTGCGTATTCGTTACTCATTCTCTTCTCCAAAGTTGGCGCAGAACTTGGCGCCGATGTCGAGAGACACGTAATCGTCACCCTGCATTCCCTGCTCGGAATAAAAGACATCCTCAACGTTCTTGTACCCCAGCTCCTTCAGCGTTTTGTGAAGGCCCTTTTTAAAACCAGGGTCGGTGTAAATCAAACCGTCCTCATTGACATCCCAGGTGGAAGGGTCAAAGAAGACGCGAAGTTCACCCCACGTCTCATTGTCCCATGTCATCATGAGGACATCAGCAGCAGTACATTTGACTTCCTTTTCCACAGAAGACCAAAGTCCATCTCCAGACGTACGCAGAATTGCAGCGAAATCTTTCAGTTTAAATTCACGGTTTTCTGTCTTGCTCATGATTAATTATATCACAAAAACACGGTCCATACAACCTGTATTTTAGATTTTATTATATGCAATTTCAGCTACCTTGTCATTAGGATATTTGACAAGGTGTTTTAAAAGCTTTCTTTTCTTATTTAGTTCACGCCGACTTGCATTCTTGTAAGCCTGACAACGCTTTCGGTGAGATGGATTTTTTGCTCTTGACATTGTAAATTACCTTATAGAGACACAGACTCAAAACCTTCGTCTGTGGTATAATAGACCTTGTTACATCCCATGATAGACAAAAAATTTGTGCAACATTCACAGGGCTTGGACACACGATATTCATTAAGCTTGTTCAATCTAATATTTATTACCTCAAAATTTTTATCACGATTCAACAATCCTTTTACTTTTTTGAATGCGGCCGCCTCAGAATGAATCATAGATCTGTCATTATAAAATCGATGATATATGCTTTGGCCTGCACTATTTGTAGCATGACCCACTAGTTTATTGTCCTGAATAATAAAACTGAAATGTATATAATGATTATACCTTGGATGTTTTTCTGGTGTATTATTCCGTATTGCGATTCTCTCGCATTCTCGAATCAAGGCCTTTTTCATGTGCGTTCTTTTTATTCTTTTTATTCTTGGGGTTCGTCTTTCGACGTTCCTCAGGGGTTCCGTGGATCTTGTTGTAGGTAGCTTGTCGGGCTTCGGCCTCTTCACGGCGTTTGGTTTTACGATGTGGAAAATTCATACGTTTCATTGTGATCTCTCCCATTCACATACTCTGCATTGACATTGATTTTTGTGGGCATAGTCATAAAGTGCTTTGCCTGCCAACTGTCGAAATCTACAAATATCATTGTTTTTGTCACAATCACATTCATTACTGAGAGCCCTTTCTAGAATATATTCATCTGCATATTCAACAAGGGCTTTTTGATACTTTTCAATTTCTTTGGTCATGTTGTATAATTATAACCCAGAAAAAAATTCAGATCAACCATTAATACAACCTTTTTCCACGAGGAAAAATATAATCGACAACATTATATTGTAATGCTTCTTCTGCGGTCATATATGTGTCCGACGCTCCTAGGAATTTTTTGCGAATTTGTGAAGATGTCATGTCAAGGTTTTTACTAAGTAAACTTTCCATTCGTTTAATACATCTATTGCCTTCATCCATGGACGCTTTTAAGTCATGGTGCTTTGTTTCGTCATGTGAAGAAAAATATTGATGACACATAATTCCTGTATTAATACCAATGTGACGGTATCCAGGTGTCCCTGATGTCAACAATAAAAAAGCAGCGGACATAACACTTCCAAATCCATAAGTGGCAATGGGTGTTTCAGATGTTTTCATTATATCAATAAGTGCAAAAGTAGAATATAAATCTCCACCTTCCGAATTGATGACAATTTTAAGATATGGGTGGTTTGTGTGTGATTGGGAGAAAACCCATTTCATGCAGTTAGTAATAGATTCTTCTGTGATATTGCCTGTAAGAAAATAAATAGACTTGTTATAAAGCGTATGATTAATTTTTTCATCTAAACCAAAATCATCTAACTTAGCCATATTATCCTCAGTTTAAAAACCCCCTAGCCTTTAGGGCTAGGGGGTGGCTCGCCCTTAGGCTGCCATTTTGAATTCGTTGTCATTTACAACGTGTTGCTTGATTTACGGTCATCGCCTACCGTGCTGCCGTTCTAATTCCATCGCCCCTGTCGAACCCAAATCATCCCCTCAAGATGGTGGAGATGGTGGGGATTGAACCCACGTCCAAAAGCCCTTCATTAAAAAGGATATACAGCAATTCAATGGTACTCCCGGAAGGTATCGATCCTTCGTCTGACACTTATAAGGTGTCTGCTCTACCTTTGAGCTACGGGAGCATAATACTTCTCAAGTGTTTGTTGTTAGGTGCCTTATCCTAACTCCCTCGGTATCATACCTAATCCTCCCACGAATATTAATTCGTTACAAACACTTTTTATTTATGCGTTTATGCACTATATGCCGCAGAAATTAGTGAACGTGTTGGCTTACCATGACGATAAAAAGTCTTGGTACGGCCCTTGGTATCTGTACGGCGGTTTGCATAAATCACAAACCCATCACGTCGCAGTTCACTGATGCGCGAAGTAACGCTATTAACAGTAGTATTGCAATGTGCAGCAAACTGTGCCGCCGTGCGCTCATTACCGTTAAGTACTAGTGAACTGTAAATTGTATTCTTAATTGTCATATTTTATTTTCTCCTGATTAAATAATATGCATCTTACGATGACCTAAGATCATTTCTTAGGATTTATAAAGAATCATCACGATTCTTTAAGATTAATAATACCACACATAAAAATATAAATCAACAGGTATTCTACTGTCCTGTGATTTTATTATAAATTTCTTGCCATGTAGAAACTTTTTCTACACCACTAGCAAGAGTATCATTTACATTATAATCATGTGTCATCAACAATGAATTTAATCCGCTGAGAACACCACTAGCTGCATTAAATGCATTATCTTCAATCCAAAATAATTTTGAATTTCTATATTGTGATAATGCAGCTTCCTTTGTATCTGTAATGTGTAAAAAAGTAATAGTATCAATAGCAGAACCATAAAGGCGTCTAAGATTTTCGCTTCTTAGAGTGGCACTATAAAAATTCTGTCCTAAACATGTAATTACACGAAAAACATAACCATATTCTTCATGTAGTTTACGGACATATTTAACAGAATCTCTCATTGGAGGCAAAAATCCAATATCAGCCGTCCTGTTAAAGTCTATCATGCATTGCAAGGCGTCTTCTTGTGAAATGCCATACTGTTCATACACGTGTTTTGTGACAAGTGTAGTATTGCGAGTATGTCCACGTTCATACATCCAAGCATAAAAAGGATTTCTCCAATCTACTAAAACACCATCGCAATCTGTAAGGATTATATTACTCATTATTAAATTAAAAATGGTACCTGTGGTCGGACTCGAACCGACACTGTCAAGATTTTGAGTCTTGTGCCTCTGCCATTTGGGCTACACAGGCATGTACATTATGTCAAAAAAGCAAGCGTAATTCCAGTGATCAAAAATCCCACAATAATACTAGCGACTACAACGCCTATCTCTCTCATTACATATACCTTAAAATTTGTGTAGGAAGAACCACAACAATTGGCTTGGCAAGTTCTTTAGCTAAATTATAAGAAAAATTAATAGTTGACGTTCTTGGACAGTTTTCGGGATGTATTTCAGTAAAAAGAATTACAAATTCAGATTCTTTAATAAGAAATGCATCTCGTTCAACCAAGGTCTTTGGTTTTTCTGATTCATCAGATTCATATACATCATATGAACGTTCTGCTAAAAGGCGGGGGTGTGATTTGATCAAACAGCCGATCTTTTTAGCTTCTTCAATAAAAAAAGAAGTGTTATCAACAGTATTGCAATGATGCACTACTACATCAGAGTATGACTTTAGAATTGCATCAAGAGCGGATACTGCCTGTTCTTTTTGAAAAGAAGACAAACTGCAACCAGTCTCTCCAATTACACCAATATTAAATTTCATTTATTATTTCCTTAATCTTCTTCTGGTTCTTGGGGAAAGCAACAGGGGCCAATGCCTGAAATAGAGTATTCTCTAATGTCAATGGGGGCCCAATCTGTAAAATCTAGTCGATCACCACAAAGAACACAACAACCCTGTTTGCGAGCATCGGCCGCCGAAGTAAAAGCTGCTCCAGCGTCCTTTAGAATTTCTGACTTAAAATTTTCAAGATTAGAATTTTGCATTTTTTCACCAACACAATGTGTTGTCAAAGTTCAATCACTTCCAACATACGAACCTTACCAGACTTTTCATCAGCCTTCAGAGACTTCATGTGTGTCTGGACAGCGTCCTTGGTTGTGCGAAAATCGTGAAACAACCATCCATGACCTGACACTTTCTTGTAGAAAGAAATACGATGAGTATATCCAGGAACTTCTTGAATAAGTTCATGTTTCATGTTGTCAGGGACAAATAGGTTTTCGTATTTCATGTCTTACCCTCTCTTTATTATGTATATAATATACATCAAAAAAAAGGGACAATCAACGTGTATTTTTAATATTTTTAGAAAATTTAACTATATTCTTTTAGGTCTGTTAATTGAACGTCATAATCAGGTATATTAAAATTAAATTCACATCTTGTGTCAATTAAAACCTTATTGACACACGTTTTGTGCGTGACAAATTTTATATTTTTTTGTAAATTATAAATTTTGTTAATTTTACACAATAGATCATATTTATTAATTTTTACGTCGTTATTAACAACATGATAAATGCCAGAAATTTTCGGGGTTTGCATATAAGCAAATATGCATTTTGCTAATTGCAGTGTAGTAATACCATTCCAATGATGGTTTGCCCACCCCTGCAGTTCTTTTTCTTGGCTTGTTAAAACCCAATTCAATAAGCCGCTACCTGTATTTTTCTTTTCAGGACCTATAATACTTGTCCGAATTGTAAGATCTTTGCAATTGTTCAGTTCACCTAAAGATTTAGTTATGCCATAATAATTTCTTTCAGTGTGAAGATCAAGTTCTGTATAGGGACCTTCAAGGCCGTCAAAAACACAATCAGTAGACAAATGAATTACTTTTGTTGGCTTGTCTTCAGTATATTTTTCTAAAAATTTAGGAAACCATGAATTTACCAAAATAGCTTTATCTGGGTGCGCATTAGCATGATTAATAAGAATACCAGCACAATTAATTATATAATCATATGTTTGAAAAACAGTGTTTTTGAAATATTGAGATGTAACTTTTACATCTTCAATGTTGATGTGATTGCGGTTAATTTCGCGCACATGACACCCCTGCTTGCGGAGATAGTCAGTAATCATCCAACCAGCCATGCCTTGAGACCCAATTACTACAACTTTCATCTATAATCTTCCTCCCAAATATTTACGAAATCATATGCAAATCGAATATCATCTTGTTGTGATTCCTCAAGACTAGATGTACTAAAAAATTGCACAATTGTGTTTTCTTCTAGTGTTTTAAATCCATTAGCCATGCCAGCAGGAATAAAAAGAATAGAAGGTTTATTAGCAGACAATACATATTTATGTATCGTAGTAGTAATACCATTAACCATGTCTTGTAATGGAATGGCAGCGACCAAGGCAGATCCTTTGGCCACATATACATACTTACTTTCATTGTTATGGCCGTGCCATGCACGAATAAATCCTGCACGATGATTTTCTACTTGATAAAATCTCTTTACATTTTTAAAATCAAAATCATTGACAAATCTTACACAACCTCTATCGTCTGTGATAACATTACCTTCTAAAATCATTCGTCTTTCTCTCCTTCTTGTATATGATACACAATTGAATCAAATGCTGTAATATGATGCACCCCCCATTTATCACGTAGTATATTATAAAAGAAATACGCATCACCTGAACAAACAAATTGCCCGTTTACTCTTCCAACACCCGTTGTGTATATATTTCCTTCAGGAAACTTTCCCGCTTTTAAAAATATATCACGACTAATTAGTAAAGGCATAAACAACCCGCCAGGTTTCGCAACAGGCTGCGAAATATTCTTTGCATAACTCTCAAACCCTTCTTGATCAAACCCTTGTGGGCTTCGCCCAAAATTTTGTGAAACTCCATGTAGTCCAGATACCATTTTTCCACTTTCAACTAATCGTGATGTTACGATATGTTTTGGGGTGTAATACCGTGCAAGATTTGAAAGCCAGTTTGGGCTAAAAGCCATGTCAGAATTTACTAAGCATATCATATCTGCATTACTGGTCTCTACACTATAATTGTATGCTCGATATACCCAATTCAAATAGTAGTCAGGGTATGGGTGATCAATGATAGAAACAGGGTAAGAAGCTTGATCAAGCAAATCTCTAATTTCTGTTGATGGGTTATTGCCAACTATTCGCCAAGATACATCATAACCATCAAATGATGTAGCATAGTTTCTTAACTGCGTGGTAATAAAGTTGAGATATTCTGGTGACTTATAAATAAGTGAAATTACTTCAATAGTTTTCATATATTATCCAATAAAGTTTTCCATTTCTCAATGGTAGTTGTAATATCTAAATTCTTTGATTGTACAGTTTGTCTTGGGGTCAAATATTGGGAAGATAGAATCTTTTCTACTCCATTTATAAGATTATTTGTAAATACACCAATACGTGCTCGATCCTCTTTAGACCAATCCATAAAAATTCCCGTCGGTCTCATGAGAATAGGGACATCGCACAAAGCAGCTTCTAATGCTGCTAGACACTGCGTCTCGATAGGTGATCCAAGTATAAAAAAGTCAGAACAGTTGATCAACTCACATAACTGTTGCTGATCTATACGTTGAAAGACCTGAGCATTTGATGGTACTGGTATAACTGTTCCTTTCGTTACAAGAATGAACTGAATATGTGGATAGTAACGAATAACATGCAGTACATCCTTCCATCCTTTTACATCTGTAAAATCACCAACAAAAATACCTACAGGAGATCCCTCCTTTAAGTTGTATTTATTCTTTAATTTTTGCCGGTTTTGTTGGGGGGCAAACAAGTTGGAATCTATTCCAATCGGAATGATAGATCCTTCATAATCACTGTATGATTTTGATGTTTCGATTGAATTGAAAACAACATAATCTGATGTACGTAATACATGTTCTTGCTGTGCATTAGTTCTCCCCATACCTCGTAGATTGTCTTGCAAAAACGCAATCGTGCGCCTGTTAGCAATTTTAGGTAAAAATGAAGCGTTCTGAATCACGACCACGTCTGGTGAACATTGGGTTTCAATGTGTGATGTAATATCAGTAAATGATTGGTGGCTGCGCAAATCCATGCCCTGGATATTTGGAATACCTTCAAGCAGAAAATCCCATAGTACCCTCTCGCCCATACACCCTGTTAACAAATTATTGACAAGAACAATATCTCTCATGTGAACGCATTATGCCTCATTGGAAGTTTGTAAACAAGAGTTAATCCGGCCTCGGATACTGGTAAAGTGACAAAACGAACTTGATCTCTCATTGCATTTAAATCAGCATCAATTCTATAAGCATCACCACAATATCCAGGATCGAGTAAATGAGGTTCGCGAGGTGAAGTATCATGAAGAGCAATAACACCGTTAGGGTTTAACACTTTCAACGATTCAACAAAATCCTCATGTACACTCTTATAATTGTGGTCGGCGTCAATAAATACCATATCAAATGTGTGTGTATTCTTCTCGAAAAATTGCTTTGTTGTGCCAAGAAAGAAGTTTGTATGATTATAGCGCCTTTTATCGACAATATCAACACCAACATGATAGGTTGTGTGAGGTGCAATTAAATCTAATGTAACGCCCATATATACACCCAGCTCAAGATATGATGCGTAGTTACAAGAAGCAAAAAGTGAATATAGAACTTGTGTGTGGTTCATACCAATATAAGACTGATTATTTCAATCTCTTTTTTCATATGATTAAGTGTTTAAATTTCTCGATATCAAATGTTGGAAAGCTATCGTCTATGTTAACTTTTTTTAATTTTTCCCCATTGAAATGAATAGTTCGACTATCTATGGCTTGCTGCAAAATTGCTTTATCTTTATATTTAGCGTGGTAATGCGACTCACATACAGCATTAATCTTATCAAATACTGCATCAACACCCCCAAGATAAGAGAAATGCCAACCGCCTGAAATATTTCGCGCACACTTGACTCTTTGGTGTCGCAATTGTTGAGGAGTGGAATCATAGAAATAACGATATCTAACAAATTGAGAACCGTTCCATGTATATGGAGCCTCTAAATTGAGATAATAGTAAAACATTCTCTGATTCAATACAGCTGGCTCATGTATACCTGTTTTGTATTTTTCAATTGTTTTAATAGAGGGAATTTCATCAAGATCTGAAACAATAATTACATCTTCAGACTGAAGATGTAATTTGTCTAATCCGCTAAGAATTTGATTTCTTTGATAATTTTCATTTAGCCATGTATCTGGAGTAGTTGTCATTGGTTTATCCACGACAACG
>Ga0099850_1000221_pt1 | contig 24562 bp, 27 predicted proteins | sample CB_VirMetaG_5_FD_79182 | JGI IMG/M metagenome (GOLD analysis project Ga0099850, IMG submission 79182) | Freshwater to marine saline gradient viral communities from Chesapeake Bay - CB_1508_1D Viral MetaG | ecosystem: Environmental > Aquatic > Marine > Coastal | place: USA: Chesapeake Bay... | reverse complement strand
GTTCCATCAGGCCATCGAACATGGCGAGCGCGAGTTCGGGTAGGCCACCACGAATCTCGTCCAGCCTGTTCCGGTCCTTCAGGTACTCCTCCCATGCCTCGTGAACCTTCGACCCCTGTACTGCGGCGTCGTCACGTGCGTGGCGGAATGCCCCCTTGATTGCGTCAAGCGCAACCTTGTCACCCTGCTGAAGAAGGGCGTCAAGCCCGCCGCTCCTGTGCAGTTCGACCGCACGCTCGGCTGCCATCTTCGACGCCCACGGCATCGCCCACGGCTTAGGCCACATGCCCGTGGCCGACGTGGACGAGGGGTAGTGCTTCTGCTCGCTCTCTGGCGCATGGAGCGGATACGGGTAGAACCTCCCGCCGCCCCTGCGCTGTACCGCGTTACGCGGTGGTGCCATTCTCGTCCCCCATTTCCATGACTGCTGCTTCCAGTTTCTCGAAGTCTACAAACTCCGACACGAAACTGTGAAACGAACGAAGAGTTGCCTCCAACTCATCGCGCATCTCGTCTGGCATCTCGTCCGCATACCTGAAGGCGAGGATCACCATTCTCGATGTGAGGTCGATGGACGCATTGAGAACGATCCTCGCAAACTCCTCCTTCTGCTGGTCGTCCCCCTCGATGAAATCTCTTACGTCCATCACGCGACACCGGGTGGGTACTTGACCCGCCTCATGGCTTTGTAGAGGATGAGGTCGATGAGTTCCTGCGTGGCCTCGTCCTCGAAGCGGTCAAGCGGCCACTCCAGCCACTCCTTGTTGTACAGCCTTTCGCCGTTGCGGTAGCGCGCTTCTGCCGCATTGACGAAACCTAAGACGGCGAGGTTCTCCATCTCTGCCCTCACCTCTCGCCACGCTGCATCCATCTCCATCAGGATGAACGGCCACGGGTCGTCCTTCACCTTCTTGTCCACTACACAGTTACCTCGTACTCGAAAGTTGGCTTACTGGTCTTGCCATCCTGATTGGTAGCACGGATGGTGATGACGGGTGGCCCGAGGCTACCATCGAGCCGACCACGGAACCCCTTGAAGGACTCGTAGGTGTCGGTCGGCGGGCGCCCGGCCTTCTGATCTACTGACCCACGCTTGTACGTGCCAGTAGAGGCGATGACACGAGGCCACTCCTTCACGTTGCTCCGGTGCACGGCCACCGAGGGGACAACCTGCGCCACACGTGGTGCGTGCGAGTGACCACGTAGGATGATGTCGGCGTTGCTGTACCCCAGTTCCCGCTCCATACCGTTGAGCAGGTTGCCCGAACCGGCACGACCAGCAGTCTGCCAACCGTGGTGCGCGTGGATGACTAGCGAACCGAACGTCTTGCGAAGGTACTTGAACGAGACATGGAGATAACCACCGTACCCCAGTTGCCGGTGCGAGATGTTCGCTTCCTTCGCTACCTCGGCAGTCAGGTTACGAGACTGGGTGATCTCCAGTTTGCGTTCGTGGTTACCAGTGACGATGCCCCAGATTCTTCCCGTTCCAATCCACGGGTCTAGGACTTCGAGCGCATGGTGTACCGACTCTGTTGCGATGCCGCCGTCTGAGTTGAGCAGAGCATCGGCGTAACGCTGCGGCAGGCCAGACGGGAAGAACCTTTTGTCACGGAAGTCGATGAGTTCCATGAGGTCGCCCATAAGAAGAAGGCGAGCGTTCTTCACGCCCGCCCACTTCTTCATGTCGTCCCTAAGTCTGTCCTCTGCACAATCGGCTGCGCCGAGATGCCAGTCCCCGCAGGGAATGAGGATGAGTTCGGTTGAGTTGCTATCAACCAACTCGTCCACGTGGACGGTGTTCATGCGTCAGTCCAGAGGCTCGCCACCGGGCGGAACCTGCTCGCCCGGAACGAGGTAACCGACGATGACCGGGACAACCGCCGCCAGAACCACGGCGAACAGCGCCTTCCAGTCGAGGTCGCCCTCCGAGTTTAGCCACGCTACGAACACTGGCGCTGCGATGATTGCCGAGATAGCGGCAGCAGCGATCTTGCGGATAGGTCGTCCCCACTTGGAGAAGTCCCAGTAACTCTTACTCACAGTTCCTCCTCGATGAATCGAGAGTAGATGCTCTTTGACACGTTAGTTACCTTCTTTGCACCGGACCACTTCTTGCCGCCCCACTCGATCTGCGCCTTGGTCCCGCGCTTCAGGCCGTGACGTGCGATCCACGTAACGGCGCCCTTGAAGTCAGCCCACCCAACCCACTGTCGGTTGCCGACGATGAGCCGTGCCGAGTTCTTGTTCTCCCTGCTCGGCTTGGAACCTGCCGGTGCAGGAAGCGGCAACTTCAGCCGCTTGTACAGGGCGTTGCCGGGGCACGAAGTGCTGTACCCATCACGATGCCCCTTGATCGCACCCCCACCGATGTCCTCGATCAGCCAGTTGAGGGACTGAAGTGCGACATGCGTTGGAATCTTGTCGTCGTACTTACCGATCATGCAGATGCCCGGCTCTGCGTTATGGCCGGGGCAGTGTGCGCCGACGACACCTGAGCCGCGTCCTTCGTAGATACGACCGCTCGGGAAGATGCAGAAGTGGTAACCGATGTCCGACCACCCACGCTTGTTCTGGTGGAATGACTGGATGCTTCGCATCGTCCGCGACTCCGCCTCGACAGTCGCGCTGGCACTCGGGGTGCGAGTCTCAGAGTGGTGCACCCACACTGTGATGTTGCGAACCCAGCGGGTTTTACGGACAGACCTCGGCGGCTCGGCACCCCATACCCTACGAGAGATGACTTTGCTCACTAAACGCTCCTAAACATTTCGATTGCGATAGCGGTGATGACGCCACCGGCAACGAGCCAAAGAATCCTCGCCGTCCCCATAGCGCCCTGCGCCCTCGCACGCCAGATTTCCAGTTCCTTGATTCTACCGTTAGTTTCCTTAGCGAGAGACTTGAGTTCGTCTACGTCCTCCTTGATCGCATCAAGGCGGCGCATGATTCCTATGATGTTCTCAGGACTCATCGCCTCTTCGTAGTCGTGTAGTAACTCTTCAACTGCTCAAGGAAGTTGCGGTTAGTGGTCCCAAGGTGGAGGTGCGGGCCACCAGCGGTAGCGGGGTCAAGCGCCCCGATGACAACACCGGGCTGCAACTGTGAACCGACGCGGACTCCCCTACCAAGAGAGCCAAGATGCTTGTAAAAAGCCTGACGGCCACCGCCGTAATCGACGGTCACGCCGTAACCGGCGAACCTCGAACCCTTTGCGCCCCCGCCCGGCTGGCCGCTGATCCTGACGACACGACCACCGAGCGGGTTAGTGACCTCGGCACCGGCACCAGCGAAAAGATCGTAGGCCATGTCACTTTGCCAGTCACCAAGCGTATGCGTTCCCTTACCCGGCCCACCGCCTGCGCTGAAACTGGTCGGGCTGTACGTCGCTAGTTCACTGGTGGCAAGGGAGGGTGACGAGGTTCGTTCACCGAACGGATTGACGTTCAACCCCATTGACTGCTTAGCGAACGCTGCGCCAGCGGCACGGGCCATCTTCATCGTGTTACGCCTTGCCATTTCGGGGGTAAGTTCGCCACGCTGAGATGCTTGGTACTGGGCGATTAGCGATGCTGCGTCGATACCCGGAACGCCACGCGACATAGGTGGGGAGGCTGGCACTGCATCAGGCCCGGACGGCTGCATCATCGACGGGACTGCCGGTCCACCTGCGTAGACACGCGAAGCATCTCCACCCGCTCGCCTACCGCCAGCGATGATGTTACGTGCGTGCGCTGACTCGTTGTTGCCGTCGGACGCTGGCGTGTACTGGCTAACGATTCCGGCCAGCCCGCCCCGCTGGTAGAGCGACGGGTAGCCGAGTCCTCCGAGCGTCTTGGCAAGTCTGCTCGTCGCCTCCGAGTAGTTCTTGAACTTCCACCCGAGATGGACACCGAGTCCATAGGGGTTCTTCGTTCCTACTGCGTATCCTCTAGAGCCGTACGTGCTTTCAGCAGAAGCAAGGCCAGCAACGAAGGCGGGGTTCAGTCCACCACGTAGCGCAGCGTTGTAGATGCCCCGTGCTTCGCCAGCCATAGGCGACCCGGCAAGCGAGCGCCTGAACTGGTCGAATGTTGGGACTCCGCCTGCCACTTATCTCACATTCAGGAACGCCCTGTTGGCGGTCCTGTTCCTGTAGGTGTTCTGGAATGCTTCAGCGACACGTGCATCGTTAGTGATGCGCCTTATCGATGCTGCGGTCGGATTGTACCCGTATACCGGTGTAGCCCCAAGAAGGCTGGAGAACTCGGTTAGCGCATTACGCTCTAGCGGCTGCTCGTAGCCACGTGAACCACGGGGGATAAAGACATCCTCCCTGTTCCTGCGACCGAGGCGGTACATAAGAGCGTCATACAGGCCAACGTCAGATGCGATACGTTCGTCTGACTTCGGACGCATCACGATCCTCTTTGCCGAGCCAGCGAGGGGGAAGAAACTTTCGATGTACGCATCGATAGGAGTGGCACGAGTCTCATCTCTCGGCTGCCCGGTGACAGCATCGATTGCGTACGTCCTGCCGGTGAAGTCTCTTGCGTACCTTTCGTCCGGTGCAAACATCGACGGAATACCGAGAAGGTTCTCACCAGTAATGAGTTGACCGGCGATACCGACCAGCGGCCCCGCCTGCTTCGTGGCCTCTTGGGCGAACTCTGTCGGCACCCTCCTGACCTCACCCTCCTTAGCGGTCCCAAGCAGCCGACCAATGCCAGCGGCTATCGGGGTAAGGGTTTCCTGCGGCATAAGGATGTTCGTCTGGATGAACTTGTCGCCGTCCACAAGACCGGAGTATGGGTCGAGCAGCGCACTCTCATCATCGTTGTACATCCTGTACGCAATCTCAGATGAGATGGCGAGTAGGCCAGCACGCTTTGGGTGCTTGACCGGAAGAGCGAATGCGAGCCGCATGACGGTCCTCATCCACGCATAGAACGGGTATGCACGACGAAGAACGGCGCGCTCAAATGCGTTGTACCTAAGGTACTCACCCAAGAACCGCGTGCTTTCGATACGGACCTGATCGGCTATCTTGAGCGCCCAGTCCTCTTGGTTCCTTGCGCCCTTAGCGACAGTCGCCCATGCCGAAGCGAGATCGGCGGAGTTAGTCGTTCCCTGCCTGATGATGTTCTCTTCGCGCAACTTCTTCTTTGCAACATGGAAGAAGATCGCTCGCCGGAAAACAGACTCGAACCTGTTGTTGATCCTGTAGCCAGCAGCGACGACGCGCTTCCACGGGTTCCTCGTCGGTGACATGCCCATCCTGATCGCCAACTCACCGAGATCAGACGAGACTCCGTACGCCGCGAGGTCGCCGTCAACGAACTTTTTGTAGCGCGGATTGAACGCCATTCGTATGGCCTGTATGTCAAGCCCCGCACCAAGGGTGAACATCAGGCTGTTACCAAAGATGTTCTGGATGTACCAGCGGGGGGACAGGGCAAGAACCCCACCCTTCCATTGTGAGTAGGCCCAATCCATAGTCGCGCCAAACTGCTCCTTCAGGCCGAGTATCCCCTGCCACTCATCGCGGACGCTCTTGGGAATCAGGAAGGGTGTGTCGTCGATCGTTTCGATTGCTTCAAGCGCGGCCTTCTCCATGTTTGCGATTTCCGAATCCGGCTCGAACTCGCCCTTCTTACCCTGAATCATTTTCTCCATGTCGGCCTTTCTGACCGCCACATACTTATCCGGGTTTTGCTTCGCAATACGGACGGCCTCTACCCCCGTGATCGGCATACCCTCGGCGTCCTTGACCGAGTACCTGCTGAAGATGGCAAGCAGTGACTCCCTACGGAACACGGCGTCGTTCGCGGAGCGTGCCGCAGCGAGAACAACGTCAGGGGCAAACGACGGACTCCCCTCGCGCATAACGGCACCCGTGTTCTGTGGCTCGTTACTAAGCCTCATCTGAGCGGTAGAACCCGGAGCGGTGGACTGCCGCATCGACTTCTGCTTGGGGAGCGTCTTTACCTGTGGGAAGTAGACACCGGCCTCCATCTCGGGGCCGATTGCCCTATCTGCGGCCTTCATCTCCTCCTTCGCCGTCTTTTTGCGAGACTGAAGAGCGCGCTTCTTACCGCTGATCTCAGAGTTCAGTTTCGAGATACGCTTCTTGTTCGCCCCCTTACCCTTCGCCTGCTCCTTTGCGACAGCCTCGGCCAGCCCCCTGATTTCACCGGACAACTGCACAGCATCGTCGGCTGCCTTCTGCGCGCTTAGGTATGTGTCGTAAACACCAGCGGCCTGATACTGGGCGCGTCGTGCGGATAGACGAGCGGTCCTCTTAGTGATGGTCCCGGCAGCCAACTTCGCTTCAGTCGCGTCGCGGAGGACTCCCTCAGTTCTCTTGACGAGGGTGTTGAGCGCCCCCGGCGCAGTAGCGGGGTCAAGCCATTCGTCGGGAATGGAGCGGACAAGTTCAATGTTGTCCTCGACAACCTTGATTGACTTGGCGTCCGCCTCCCCGCTTTCGCGCATCTTGGCAACGCTTTCTTCCCACTGACGGACAAGCGCATCACGGCCCCACGTTCGTGACTGCATCTTGCTGCTCAGGTTGTTCAGGCCCATAGCGCGAATGGCCGCAGTCGCGTATGCGGTCTTTGCGTTCTTACGCCCAAGAATCTTGGGAACCCGACGCACTACGAACTGGAACGGCTCGGTCCCAAGCATCGTTGTTTTCTCTGTCTCGGCACCGAACCGATACGTAATGTCGCGCGTCCCCTTGCGCGCCTGACGCTGGTATCGGTTGGCGGGGGCAAGAGGGTTCTTGCCAGCAAGAGGTACTGCGCCAACGCCACGCTTTACGGCGCGACCGATTGGGTCAGTTACGTTGCGCTGGATTTCCCGCGTGAGGATGTTTGACGAACGCGGACCCCTTGTGCGGAATGCCACATCGTTAGTCACCGGGTCAATGATTGCCTCGGGCGCACGCTCCCTTCGCGGTGCCGGTCCATCCTCGGGGAAGATGGAACCCGGACCATCGCGCCTCGTCGTCTGCTTTGAGGCGAATCTCTCAACAGCAGCACCGGTCGCGCTGCCTCGTGCGGCTGCCGCCCGTCCACCCGCCCTTAGTGCGGAGCCAATGCCAGCGCCAACACCGGAATAGATAAGGGAGTACGTTCCAATCGCACCGAGGGGATGTTCATACGCACGCTGCCCCGCCTCCTTGAACTTCCCCTCAAGCAGTGGGCCAATGTAATAGGCGGTGTCGTCCTTGATGCCACGAACCTGACCGATAGTCCGGTCTGAATACCGGCGCGCTGCGTCCTTACCGGACGGTCGGATACCAAGAGCCTCCGTTACCGGGCTTGGCGATAGGGCTATGCCAGCCGCAACGGGGTCTTTGACGTTCTCGTAGACCATCCGTGACAGTCCGGGGATGGCAACGCCAACGTCCTTCAGGAGATTTATCCCAAGCCCGAGTCCGCCGCTAAGACCGGCGCCGATAGCGCCGAGGATTCCACCGCCGTCACCGTCATCCCTCTCGGCCAGAGCGGCGCGTACGTCGCGGGTTATGTTTGTGCTGAGTCCAGTCTTTGCGCCCGGCGAAACTGGACGCAGCACAATCGGCGTTTTCTTGGCGCGGCCCCGCTTGGCGGCGGCACGCTGCTTCTTGCCCTTCTGTTGCTTAGGGAAATACTTGTCGGTCCAACTCTGCGTTGCCACGGCTAACCGCCGACAATGTTGGCAGCGATGCGTCGTCCCCAAGTATCTGTTCTGCCACGGGGGCTTCTCTTGTAGGCGCCTCCCTGTCCTACCTGAAGGAACGGGATTGCAGAAGAGATGAAGGCAGCGATTGCCTCCCTGTTATTCGGGATGTTCCCGCGCGAAACTTCCTGACGAACCCAAGTCTCGATCTTCTGAACCTGCTGCTCAATCGGGAGGTCACGGAAGCCAACCCCCTGTCCGGTCACGTTTCCAACCGGGTCACGGGAAGTCCCGACGTACTTATCGTAAAGTTTATCTCCGAGTTGCTGAGTCTGGTTAGCAGTAAGACCATCGCTACCGCCGCCCTTGCCCTTGTCACGGGGCTTGTACATAACCGTGCCGTCGTTAGCGGTGGTGGTGTTCAGGCCACGGGTTCCAGCGCCCTTCGGGAGCCTGATCCATCCATCACGCTCAAGCGTACGGATGTCACCCTTCTCCTCACGATCTGCCCTATCGGATGCGATGTCAGCCTCTACCTCACTCTTCCTTACGCCAAGCAACCCGAGGTTGTACTGCTGCTGAACCTCACGGTCGAGCGCAGCAGACTCCTGCTCCTTGATCCACTGCTCCAACTTCATCTGATCCTCGATGCGCTTGTTAGCGTACTCGGAGGAGATTGCGGCGTAACCACGCTGGATGTTGGCGAGGATGCCCTGACCCGCACTAATCGGAGCAAGAGCAGACATGGTTGCGCCCATGCGTGCGTTCTCTGCCGCCGCAGCGCCAGTAGCGCGTGACGCTGCCTGCTCTGCCGCAAGACCGATCGGATCGAACGCCTCAGTCGAACCAGCCGCCTGAACCGGAGCAAGGTTGGCTGCCGCCTGATTCGCCGCTGCACCAGCGGCAGCGGCCCTTGCGTACCTGTCGGCTGCCCCAGTTGCAAGGTTGCCCATCGAGGTTAGGGCGGCGCTTACGGAGGGCTGAAACTCGTTCTTGAAGATGCTTCCGAAGGCATCTTCCTGCGCCTTCAGAGAACGAAGATAGTCGCCAATCCACTTGTAGTCCTTGTCGTACTTTGCGTACGGGTCGGGTGGTGCAGCAGGTGTGCCCGGAGTTACGACCGGGGTTCCCCCACCCCCGCCCCTGCCGTCACGGGCGACGAGGGCGACACGGCCCTGCGCGTCCCTACCGATCTTGTACTTAGACCTGTCGGTAAACCCATAGACAAAGTTGCCGGGGCCACCAGTGATAGCGGTTCGCCTACCCTGAGCGGTGTTGATGTCGCGGAGGCGAAGCCCGCCGATCCTCGGAAGGACATAGCCAAGACCGGCTGCGTTCTTCTGGTAGTTACGTGGAGTCCTGAAGTAACGACGGATGCGGCTGACCGCCACGTTGCGGTTACGGACGCTAGACGGGTAGCCACCCATGAGGCCACCACGCCCGGTGGTGGGCTGCTCATAAGTAAGTCCGCTTAGGTCAGGTCGGTAGCGTGAGTAGTCGATAGCCATAGTTACTTCTTCTTAGCCATGATAACAAAGTAGTTTTTACCGTATGGCTTACCGACGGTAAGCGTGTACTTGTCTGCTGGGTAACGCCCTCCCGGCCCCTGAAGTTTCGCAACCTGATTGAGAGCGTATGACTTCTTCGCCCACCTAGCGCCAGAACCACCGACCCTGCCAGCGTCAGGAAGGTTGTTTGACTTCGCAGCCTCCTCGGCCTGACGCCTAGCCGCCTCCTCCTGCGCCCTCTTCGCCGCCTCCTGCCGTACTTCCTCGGCAAGAGCGTCCTTTGCGTCATTGCCGTAGAGCGTGTTCCATTGACCGATGATTGCGTCCTGACGCTCCTTGAACTGGTCCGACATGGTGTTGACATCTGTTGCGTACTGGTTGATGACTGCACGCGCCTCGTTACTTACGCGCTGAAGAGCGGCGCCAATCATCATCTGGCGGGCGCGGCCACGAAGCCCAGACGAAGCCGCTGCGGAGGTAGCGCCCTGAGCGCCTGCTGCCTCCTTGGTTCCGGCAATCCCAGTCTCCTGCTTGATCTCAAGGCTTTCGTCCTGAGGCGTCGAGGGATCATCGGCCTTGAACGAGATGCCGCCGTAACCCATGAGGTCCGCCTTAGCGGTATCCCTACGCGAGCCAAGATTCTTGAGGAAGTTCGTGTAGATCGACGTGTTCTTGGTCGGGTCCAACTGATCCAAAAGCCGCTGTCGTTCTGCGTAGTTAGCGCCGCTTGTGAGCGGACCCCACTTCTGGTACGAGGGAGTAGAAGTATCGACCGACTGGGCTGATGCCACGTCAATACTCTGTGCCTTGTTGTCTATTACCTTCGGCGGGCGGTACGAAGGTGGTCTGAAGTAGTTGGTACTCACGTAACTATTCTACCTTACCGTTCCGAACGGTATTCGGATGATTGTAAGTTGGTTGTGGGTGACGGGGCTAGTCCAACTTCCGCTGACAGAGCCACCCGAGAGATAGACGGCATCGCCTTGATTCAGTTCAACAAACTTGATCGTTGACCAATCGAGCGGAGTCCCACCTGAACCGAAAGAAGAAGCGCCAAGGCCCCCGCGCTCGATAACTAGGTCAAGGGCAAACTGCGTCGCGCTGCCCCCGGTGCTAACAGCGTTAGCCATTACAAGGTAGTTGCCGCCAAGTCCTGCTGGTACAACGATTTCATCGTCCGAGCCACGATGGAAGTCACCGAAGTCGTAGTTCGTGTATCCCCATGTCCACTTACCGACGCTACCTGTACCGCTCTCGCCAAAGGAGATCGAGCAGCCGTAAACCTGCGGACTAAGAACCTCTCGGTACTGAGTCTCAAGGATGCTCTTGAACTCGTTACCACGGATAAACAAACGAATCTCGTTGATGACATCCTCGCGCTCCATCATCATGTGCCCCTACGCGAGTCACGGAAAGAGAACACCAGTTCTGCAATCTCAGAGTTCTCGTTGTTCAGGTCGGTAGTCGACATGTCGAGGCGAACCTGATGTAGACGACCGCTCTTGTTCACTATGCGCTTATGCCGGTCAACGCGGTCAACAGCGTCAGCAGTAATCGAGGATAGCGCCTTAGTCGTGTCAAGCGGAGTGCCGATGCTGCCGCCAGATACAACGGAGATTTCGATTTCCGACGTGGGAGTAGCAGAGTCGTACAGGTTCGAGTGGACGATCAGATCGCAGAACTTGGTTTCCCCTTCAACACCCTCTGCCTGAGCAAGAGATGTTGACGACCACAACTTCATGCGCGGGTACGAACTGTCACCGTCTGCCGCAGAACTCTGCCCAGTCTCAGAGAACGCGGGTGTCAGGTCAATGATCTTCGACGCCACTGACCCTACCCCAAGACACTCGCTGCCTCCGTCCTCAAAGCGTGAAGTCCACATGTGGGTCGGAGAAAAGTTCGTTATGCGACCGAGCCAAGACTCTGTTGGTAGGTCATAAACAAGAGTCCTTTCGGTCGGGGCGGAAGAGTCTGGACCGATCTTTGCGTCGCTAGTCAGGGATGAACTCAGCCCCTTTGCCGAAACGACAAGGTATCTGTCGTTAGCAATACCGCATGTGACCGATGAAGTGCCGCTGACATAGCCACGCATCAGCGCCTTCCACTCCTTCTGAATCTTTCCAGCGGTGATGTCAACTACCTGACCGTTTCGGTACGTGTAGATACCGTCACCACCGCACCAGAACTGACCAGCCTCTCCGCTGATCGCAGACCTTAGGTCAATGCACCCACCCCAGTCAGCGATCTTCCTTACCTCAAGCCCACCGCCGCCAGCCTGAAGCGTAGGGTCGTACGTTCCGTACACCCCGTACACCGAGTCAGTCTTGAGGACAAGGAGGGGACCGTCGGTAGAAAGAATCGCCTCAATCGGAGTTGCGTCGTTCTTGCTTGGAACGTCGAAAGAGAACAGGGTGTAGTCGCGTGTACCACGGAACCCGGTAACGACGGCGCTCTGGTAGCCAGCGTTGAGGTTTACCGAGTATGGACTGATAGAACCCGGAGGGATGCTGAGGGGGTGGGCAGCGGGCCACACCCATACCGTGCTTGGGTACTGCTTAGTGCCGACGCCCCACAAAGATTCCTTATGGACAGCCGCATCTCTCCACGGGCACCGCGCTAGCACGTAAGCGAGTTCCTTGCCGCTGATGCCGGTTGTGTACCGGGTGTCGAATGACGAACTCGTAGCAGCGCTCAACGAGGCTATCTTGTGGTCAGCGCCTTCCGGCGCGATGGAGAGGCAGTCATAGAGGTCGAGGTCGGTGCCGAGGTTATCGTGATAGCAAGATTCGTTGGCGCCGATCTGGTCGTCGAACGTGACAACGTTCCCGCTAACGTTTGCGAAGCCCTCATACCTGATAACTCCCGGCCACGTTACACCGAAAATCCGGTTCCACTGAGAGCCGAGGGCCTGTGAGGCAGGACCGTTTGATGAGCAACTCTCAAGTGTAATGGTGGTCAGCAGGGGGTAACATTCGATAATCCTGTCGCAGATAATCGGCTGGTGCGACTTTGCGGAACCTCCTGCCGGTGGCTCGAACGAGTAGTAACGCCCCTTATTGTTGGTCGCCAACGAAATGGTAGCCATGTTCGCATTCGTTGTTACCTTTGCCCCAGCAGCAGAATACGATGGACCGCTTAGATTGTTGTAGACAAGGGAGCCGGAGTTATCCCCCGAGTACCTCAGGAGCGGCTTGATGCCATCCTGACTACAGAGGATTAGTTCGCCCTCGTATACACACCTTGGGACGTATCCACCCAAACCCCCGGTTGACGTGGTGGTGCCGTCTGTCACCACCACGTTGGACGGTGTGGCGGTTACATAACGAACAGCGTTATCTAGGAACGCAAACTGCGTCTTTGCGACCCCGGTGATTACAGACGGAAGGGTGGCGCTTTCAATGGTGTACTTCCAGCCACGCCTCTGCCGGATAACACCGGAGGGGGCAAACACATCCTGAGCGAACGATGCGTCGCCAACGGCGACGGCGTACGACGGAACATCGCTTACGTAACCACGGGCAAACGGCTGAGAGACAGAGAACCGGCGCACTACGGCCCCGGATACCAGTACGCCCTCTCCGACCAGCCGGGAGAGGTCAGCCTGAACGACGGGTACTTAGCGGTTGCGGTAGCCGTCCTGCACTCCAAGAACGCACGGTCGAAGTCACGCATGTAGCGGTCTGCTTCGCTCGCTGCCTCTGATCCACCTTCGATGCGAAGGAGGCGGGCGCACGCGAAGGGGACGAGGAGGCGCGTGCGCCACGCCATTGGTAGCAGGGGAACGTCGGTGTCGTTAGACATCTCGTCCGCTCTCATCCTGTAAAACATTCCGAGGGTAAACGCCGTGTCGGGCGCGGGGAACAGGCGGATACGCCGGTCCCACTTCGCGTACATGATCGGCTCGCCTGTCGTTTCGTCGTCCTGCGTGCTGTACGAAACGCGCTCCAAGGCGGGCCACGACATCGAGTCAAGCGTCCAGCCGCCATCACCGGAGTCCATAGTCAGAGTATGGATTTCCTCGATGGTCGTAGATAGCGCAGTCTCGATAGCGTCATACGTGTACACATCCTGACCGACGGTCACGTTGAACTGCGCTTCCTTTTCAAGCCAGTCCCACGGATCACCGGACGAGGACACGTACAGGTACGCCTCGTTGATTGCCTCCTTCGCCCGAGCAACATCAAACGAGTCGCTCGTGTCTCGCCGCGATCCGTAGATCGCCTTCGAGTAGAGGTCTTGGAAGTCCCCGCTAGCCATCGGTCATTGACGACGGAACGAGGATGGTGTCCTTACGGCCAAGGTCTTTCTTGCGGAACGTCCACACGAACTCCTCGGCCTTATCCATCTGCTGCTCGATAGCACGCGCCCGCTTGACCTCTTCCTCAAGAACCCACATCCGTTCCTGAGCCTTACGCCAGCGGTCAAGGTTGTCGATACGAAAAGCATCGGCGCGACGCTGCTCATCCAGCACACGCTTATCGGGTTCGCCGGTAAGCGGCTCACCAGTCTCTTCGTCATGGAGGCGTCGGGCAATCAGCCAGACATAACCGCCGTGACCGTCGAAGGGCGAGTTGATGCGGCGAGCGAGGCCAAGATGACCAGTCTCTTCTTGACGTGCCAACTTGGCCTCGCTGTCGTACTCCGTGACACGCCCACTAATGTCGTGCATGTCCTCCTCTACGAAACGCCAATCCTCGTAGAGAACGGAGCCGATTGGATCGCCTAGCCGCATCTAGTAACCGAAGGCGATGTAGCGAGCGGTTACGGACGAGAGGTCGTCGCCGTTAGCGACCTCCTTTGCAACGGCGGGAGCCGTGGCGTCAGAGGTCGGCTCGTACGCGATGACCTTCTCGTTCGAGTAGTCGTACTCGAAGATGTAGCCCGCAGCGGGGCTAACCGAAATGAACTCCACCTTGCTCGACAGCCCGACATCGGTGGGGAGGAGAGCCTCCCCACCGGTCGGGTACGAAGAGTCGAAGGTGATGGTTCCCGTCGTGTACTTGGAGTACCTACCGACGGTATCGGTGCGGGTCTTACTGACGGAAACCGCCATCGCTAGTACGTCCCGGCGACTTCGGTGATGTCACCCAGAATCGCGTGGTCACGCGGGCGGGTGGTCATCATGCCGAGGAAGCCATCGAGGTACGCCACGACCGACGCGCTGTGGCCCTGACCGCTCGAAGCGTTCTTCAGGAAGAACTCCGAGCCGCCGAGGTTCACGAAGTTGAGAAGGTCGCCCGGCTTGTTGTGCTTGGGTCGCACGAACTTCAGGCTGTCCTTCTTCAGCACGTAGATGCTGTTACGCGGGCAGCGTGCCCCACGGTAGAGCGGAACGCCGAGCATCTCCAGCGGGCGACCGAAGCCGATGTCCGGGGTGGACTCCAGCGTGTAACGGAGGCCCGGAGTGATGATCTGGTGGTACGCGGTGTACGTACCGAACGAACCGAACGCAGCGTAGTCACCAGTGGGCTGGCGACCGGCGCGACGCGCGATCTTGTTCATCACACCGTGGATCAACTCCTCGGTGATCGGGCGAAGCGTGCCGCTGTTGTCATCGACAACGGCCTGCCAGTAGCCCTTACCGGAAGCGGTGCGGTCGATGCCCATGTAGGTGTTGTTGTTGTCAACAGCAGCCTTGATGCCGGGCATCTCCAGCGAGTAGTACGCGCCACCCGAGGCCCACGTACCGCTACGGACGACGACGCCAGCCGAAGTGGCCGAGGTCATCGTGGCCGAGCAGGTGAGGACGTTGGTGGACTCGTTGACATCCGACACGGTGAAGCCCGTCACCTGCTGGGCGCCAGTCGTGCCGTGAACAACGTCGTACCGAGCGCGGTTAGCGTCGTCGATCCACAGGTAACGGTCACGATCCACCTGCGAGGTGGTCGTGGCGTCCAGAGTGATCGTCGAACCAGACGACGAAGCGACGTTGGCGAGGACGCCAGAACCGTCACCCCATGCCTGACGCTCGATGTCGGAGGACATAGCCTCCTTAGCAGCGTTCATCTTCTCGGCCATGATCGGGACCGCAGCGGCCTCCGTGGACTCAAGAAGGGCCATCTCCTCCATCGTGAACGAGATAGCGTGGGCGAGGTGCGCGAGGTTCAGAGAAGCCTCGTCGTACGTCGGGTCGCCCGGATTGGGGAAGTCCCCACCCTGCGAGATGCTGGCCTGACCGAGAGAGTCACCGATCCGCAACTTGATGTACGAACGACGACCCTCAATGTCCACGGTCACGCGGCTGTCAGCGTACGAACCGAGCCAACCGAGCAGCGTGCCCGGCTCTGCCAGCAGTTCGTAGTTCAGCCCCGGAAGCCAGACATCCTTCGCAAAAGCGGAGGACGAGGAATAAAGGGACAAGAGAGAGAGTCTCCTTGACTAGAGATTGGTTTAGAAAGCGCGGGGAAACCCCGCTATTTCCACACCGTCCTCCCGAGAACTCATCTCGCCAGAGCCGACGCCGTGCTTCGTGCGTTACACTAACACACGAAGCACGGCATTCGCCTAGAATCCGTTGCTGTAACGGTTCTCCATCATCTGCTGCGCCTCTGCCAGACTGCGCGGCGGCTGCTCCGGGGAAGCCGGAAGGCCACTCGGAGGTCCGGTACGGGGGGCGCGACCCTGCTGCTGAGCGTAGTTCGCCAGCGAGTTGCGACGCCACTCGTCGAAGTCACTCCACGCCTGCTGGATGGCCTCGGTCATCGGTCGTCCGGGCTGGACATACTCAACTGCGCGAGGAGCGAGGAACTGAAGGTCAGTATCGGACAGGTTGTGGTCGGCACGAAGTCGATCCATTTCAGAGCGGAACTCCTCGAACTGCTGTCGCTCCTGATACTGCTGTTCCATCTGCTGAATCCGCTGATCCACGAGCGACTCCATGTCCTGCTGCCAGACGCTCCGAAGGTAGTTCGGGTCAAGCGTGGAGGTGTCGTACGCAGGCCCGTCCCCGTACTCAGGGCCATACGCCGCTTCTGAAGGCTCCTCGTAGAACTGCTCGTCATCCTGACCGAACGGGTCGTTCTTGGCCTGCCAGTACAGGTTTGCAGCCTCCATCATCTCGTTGAGGCTCATGCCGTCGGGAATCTCGTTGCCCTGAAGCATTCGCTCTACGAGGTAGGGGCGCTGGTCACGGTCGGCTAGGGCGTTCCAACCCTCGTATGCGTTACGCACATCCTCTGGGTCGAACTCATTGGGGTCGAAGCCGACCTCCTGCCACGGTGCCCACGGGTTCGGTGCCTCCTCCTGAGGCTCCTGCTGCTCGTCACTCATCGACATCCTCCTCGGTGTCGTTGTTATCGTGACCGATGAGTTGCATCGGGTCACCCATCTCGACATCCTCCGACTGAGGAAGTTCGATTTCCGGCATCTCTACTGAGTCGTAGATCAGCATTCCTGCCTTAGCGAGATTCTCACGAACCTCACGTGCGTAGAGAAGGCCACGGTCAGCGGTCGCAAGGATCGCTGCTACGTCCTTCTCGAATCCGGGGCCAAAGCCCCTCTCTTGCTCACTCACATCGCCCCCGCAATCGGTACGTTAGGACCGCCGCTTTCCTTAGGGGGCGACGGATTCCCCTTCTCCGCTGGCGGCGAACCACCACCGGGAGCCTGCATCTCCGGTGGGGTCTGGCCCCCCATAGAGATAAGTTGCTGCTGTAGAGCCTTCTTATGCTCTGCTGCATGTTCACGCGCAGCCTGCTTGACAAGCGGGTGGATAGCGTCAAAGCCATCACTAAGCCGCCACAGGTCAAGGGCGCGAAGGTGCATCGCGTGATCGTCGTAGTCCTCAACGGTTGGGATGTTGATTCCTGCATCACGCAACATACGAAGCACAGACGGGGGCTGGATTCCCGCCATCGAGAGTGAGTCCTCTGGACTGCCGCTACTCGATGCCATAGCAAAAGCCCTCATGTACTGCGCCGAAATCTGGCTGAAGTCAGCCCAGACCTGATCCCGCTCGTCCAACTTGCCGAGTGCTGCTAGCGCACGGTTCTCTCGCTGCTGCTTGTCGCGCTGTGCAGTCTCCGCTGAGATGAACTCGTCGTAAGAACCTTCAACAAATCGAGCGACATAAGGTCGGATGTCCTGACCGACGAGCGGCGCCAACTGCATAAGCGTCTGGAACTGAAGTGCCCGGCTACGCGGGAGGATGGATGCGGTGATCTGGACATCCTCTGCGTCGCGGACCATCTCGCCAACGAATGCAGACAGTTCGTCAGACGAATCGACGCCGGAAGTCTGCACGAGTCGGGGAATCGAGTAGTAGTCACGGACAAGCCTAAGGGAACGAGACAGGCCCCACTCGATCATGCCCGCCACCTGACTTGCAGTACCCGACAACTGGGTTTCTGAGTTCTGGGCAAGTGCCTGAATACCCACCGCAGACTCAACTCCACCGGGCTGCATTCCACGGAGAGCGTCGCTCTGGTTGGCAATCTCAGCCATCTGCTGAACACACCACTGAAGATGCTGCGTAAGGACAGCGACCGGCTCGCTTGGGGTAGGCATAAAGTGCGGGTCACCAATGGGGTGAACCTCCGCAAAGCCCTTCTCGTTGTACAACTCCTGATTACGGAGCGCGCCAACGGGGACAAGGACGGGGGGACGAGCAACCTTTTCCATCCACTCACTAAGCAACGAAAGCACACGGTTGAATCGCTGCTGAATCGGACGGAGTTCGTCAACGGTGCCACGGCATCGCATGTAGTGACCGCCATCCGGCTTCGGGTTGAACGGTCGGTATGGAAGGTCGTAGTCGGGGTACTCCTCAACCATGAGGGGCTGTCCGGGCGCGCGGTCAAGCCACTTAGCGTGGCACCCCTTGGGCCACTCCGCCGATGGCTTCATGTACATCTCGTGGACGATGTACTCCTCACGCCCCGGAATAATCCGGTCAGCAAGTTGGCCCTCGTCCTCGGCAACGACAGGGCCGAGAGTGGCATCGCGGTTAGCGTTTGCGTTGCCTGCCCGGTTCTTCTCCTCCTTGAGAAGTTTGTCGATCTTTACGTTGTTATCTGCCTCGATCTTCGCCTTGGGAAGAACACGAGACTCGATAACCCAGTTGACATCCTTCCAATGCAGAGCAGAAGGATCGACAGCAACAGCGCCGGGACGAACGACGCGCCAGACAATCTCGCCCATCCTGAGCCTCTGCTCCATCCACAAAGTCCCGCCGTCGGGGTCTTGCTGGATGGCAGCCTCGTACTCCTCGCGGGTTGAGATCGGCTGGCCCTGAGGGTTGACATAGATAACAGTCTCTTCGCCGCACGTTGGATCAAACGTCACGTTGAGAAACGAAACTCCGTCAATCTCTCCGGTAAGCACGAGTTCACGCATCGTGCCGCTGACGTTCCAACCGGACTCGTCCCACTTAGCAGAGATCAACTTCTTTGCCTGACGCGCGGCGTCAAGTACCTGCTGGTCACGGGTCTTGGGGATGACCTCGTACGGAGGACGCGACGCGGTAAGCGTAGACACGCGACCGTCCGTCATCTGGCGTAGGCGGTTGAACGTGTCGCGCCTACGGCCACGAGCGCCTTCGGAAAGAACCTCAAGACGACCGGACGAGAAACCAGCGCCGGGGCGGGGGCGGAACCACTGGTCGCCACGGTAGATCATCCGGTTCTGCTGCCACCGGCTGCGCTCCTGCTTGGCGACCTCCTTGCCCTGCTGCACCATGCGCTGAAGGCGCGACGGGGCGTCGCCCTTACCAGTGAAGTATCCGGTCCATCCTGCCACTAAGACCTACCGCCTGCCGCTGTTGGAGTTCCGCCTAAGCCAGTCCTTGCACCGCCAGACGTAATGCCGGTTGCACCGTACTGACGACCGGGAAACGCAAACGAAAGAGCCGACTCAAACGAGATAACGGACTCAATCGGATTTGACGTTGCGTAAAGAATACCTGCAAGTCCAGTAACAACGTCTATCTGAGACTGAATCGGGTTACTCGTCTTATAGGCGACGCCGCTGATCGTTGCGGTCATAAGGATGATCGAAACGATTGGCTCTGTGCCGTTCTTCAGGTCGCCGGTCAAAAGCAGCGTTGAGTCGACGGCAGTTGACGCGCTCTTTGTACCGTTGTTGAGAACGGAGATAACCGAAGCGACGGCGCCAATAGTTGACGTAGCCTGCTGAGTTCCGTTGTTCAGGTCTGCGCCAGCAGAGAAGGTTGCATCAACGCTGGACTGCGCGTAATGCTGTACCCCGGAACTTGTGAGTAGGAGGAGGAGCGTCAAGGCGCCACGACCTCGGCGTTCTTACTGCCCGCGAGTAGGAGGGTGAGGGTCATCCGCTAAGCGGGGCCGATGTCAATGACCGTCAGGCGGATAGGGCTCTGGCCGTCGGCGTAAAAGTATGTTGTACCGCTACCAACATCGCGAGCGCATTGAGCCTTGATAGTTGTAGTCCCCGAGCCCGTGAATGTTCCCCATAAACACACCGGAACACCGTTAGAAACGATGCCCCCATAAGAGGCCTGAATGATTGAGCCGCCCGCAACGATCTTGACGGAAAACCTGTCACCAGTCGTTCCGGCTACCTGCGGGACATGCAAACTAGCCGAGTACCTACGACCGCTAACCAGTGACGCGCTCTGCGTGACACCAGTTATGTCAACGAGCCCCGCCCCTGCGCCAGACGCAATGGTAAAGGTCGACGTTGCGGCAACATCCACCACATAGGCACCGGGCGTGTACCACGCAGCGCCGTCGTACACCCACTCCTTGTTGGTGTCAGTTTCGTAAATCCGCTGCCCCTCAAACGGACTCGCGGGCCGCGTGGTGGAAGTGCAGATGATGGTGCCCGTGGTGACGGCGGGCCACTGGGTTGCTTGGACGATCTTGCTGACGCGGAGGAATGACGGGAGCCGTAACCCAGAGTCGTTGTTGCTCAGGTACCCAGAGCCAGAACTAACATAGACCTTGATCTGGTATGTGTGCGAGCCAGCAGAGGGAGTGCGGCGGTACTGGCATGTAATTGGAGAGTGAACATCACCGTTTGCAGGAGTAATGACAAGCGCAAACTGACCCTTGATAAGCGACCCGTCCTCATACAACTCCGCCACGATGGCCGTTCCAGCAGTAAGCGCGGGACGTAGCCCAGCAAAGTGGGCTTCAATGAGGATGGGACCGCCATCGCAAACGACCGTCAGTGGCGACATAACAACCAAAGGGGAGCCAGATGTTGCGGTCACATTCCCCGTGTACGAGAACTCTTGGTACCCCAACTCCACCAGCCCGCCGCTCGCGGTCACTACCTGTGTGTCTGTGAGGGTGGTCATTAGGCGCTCACTCGGATCGGTCGTATGCTGATTGACGGGTACAGAATGTTCGTGTTGATTGCGCCCGATGAATACGATTCCAGCGTCAGAACATCGCTTGCCGCAAGTGTCTTAGATGGGTTCTTCCGGTAAACGCCTTGCCCAAAGTTGAGTACCGAACCGCACAAGTAACCCGCACGCAGCGTTGTCGTATCCTCGGTCCCGCCGACCGACAACGCGATGAATCCGCTTGCTGCGTTACCACTTGAGTTATTTGCGCAGTCGGCGCTGAACTCAACTTCGTAGTCACCCGCAAACGGGACAGTGACGCTTGGGCCAGTCGTTATAGCACCATACGAACCACGAGAGTTATTGCCGCCAGCCGTAGTGTTTGATAGCGGCCCGCCCCCCACAAACTTCCACGGGTACGTCCCAATCCCGTCGTAGTACAGCGACCAGTACACGCCGTTCGTGGCGTCAGCGGCATAGACCACCTGATCGCCCACCGTCGCGTTCGACGGCAACTGCGTCACAATGGGCGGGGTCCAGAAAGGCTTGAGGCCGTCGTTCTGGTTGACGATCTTTGATACGCGGATCGACACATCGCTGGCGATGTAGGAGTTGGCGCTGTTCCCTGTCCAACTCCTTGCACACACTTGGAAAGTGCGCGAACCAGCAGACGGAGTAAGGATCACTACTCCAGTGACAGGCGACCGAAACGCGCCACTTGCTTGGTCAAGGTAAGTTCTCCCGTTGTAGTAGGTAACGGCACCCCCATCAACGCGCACCCCAAACTCATGGCCGTCGGCAGCCCGCGTGTGTATAGTCAGGTCAAACTCAACGACTACAGGGCCTCCGTCACAAACACATGTAACCGAAGTAAGACCAACAACCGCGCTCTGAATAACCTGATTTATGTACGGTGCGCTGGCACGACCCAACTCCACGGTCCCACCGGGAATCACCGGCATCGCCCCGGTAAACGCAGACACGTTCGCCATTAGTCAGCCTCGGTGAAGTAGGCAACCGTCTGCGTGCCACTCTGGGCCACCGCGTAGATCGCGGGCGTGGGGGCCTTGTCAACCGTGAGCGTCTGCCCCGGTGCAAGTCGGATGCCCTCGTTGGCGGTGATGCCGGAGTCCCCGATCCAGACGTAATCCGAGCCGAGGTTCGTGAGGACGGCGGTGCGCCGGGGTACGTCGGCGGCGAGGACCGTTGCGGCGGAAGTGGTCACGCTGGCGTTGCCCGAGGCGATGGTCGTGCCGCGCTCGATGACCGAGATGCCGTTAGCGTCAGCCGGGATGTGCGTCTTGCTGCCGTCGGCGGAGTACGCCAACTTGACGATCTGGACATGCTCGGAGCCGGTATCGTCGGTAGCGACAACAGACCCGCCCGACATTGAGTTGAGCGTGACGTTATCGGCCATGTTAGGTCAGCGTAACGTCGAGGTCGCCGGGCTGGAACATCACCGTGTCGTACGTTGCGACAGCAAGCGGTGACGTAAGCGAGCCGTAGGCGATGAGGTTTCCTGCGCTGGATGCGTCGCAGATGCCGACGTAGGTGATCGTGCCCCACGAAGCGGTCGCCATAGGGAACGCGATCAGGTTTGTGTTTGCGGTTGCACCACCCGAAACAGCGTCCCAGTTTGACGTGTTGTTCGTAACTGCGACACGAGCGTACCCTCCACCGGAAGGCTCTCCTGCGGTTGACCCCGTAGACGAATCCGAGAGAGTCGCCGTCCACAACCCGATGTAGTAGGTCGCGGGGACGGTGAGTGCAACTGATCCGAAGAGGTGTGCAAGTACAGCGTCCTCGAAGTAGTCGGAAAGGCCAGATGGCATTAGTCGCTGACCTCCATTACGGTGAGCGTCGCCGTGCCGCTACCGACGATTGCGTACCACTCCTGCTTGATGGTCGCGTCCGCATCGGTCGCTTGCACGAGGATCAACTCCTCCTGCGTCTTGATGTGGTGACCGTTTGAGGAAGTAACGCCAGAGCCACCGATGTAGATAGTGCCGCCGCTACCGTTGTGAAGCATGAGCCTACGGCGAGTTGCATCGGCAGATGCGATCTTGGTGGCACTCGTAGTTACTGTAACTGCGGTATTGGTGATAGCCATTAGGCTTCGTACTCCTGAGGATCGAGGATCATGCGGAGGTCATGGTCCCACTGAACATCCTCAACCATCTGCTCCGCTTCTGAAATCGCGGGTATGCTATCAACTGTGTTGGCAACAACCTGCATACGCGATGCCTCAGGAGCCTGAATGCGCGTAAGCAGCGCGTCGCGCTCTCGCTGACCCATGTAGAACATGTAACCGGCGAGAGCCGCGTTAGCGATGGTGGTGATGCCGAGGATGATGACTGCTGCGATCACGGGCCGTAAACAGACTCGTTGAAGTTAGGGCGAGACATCAGGTAGTTGATAGCAACGTCAAGGTCTGCGAGGTTCTCCTTCTTCCTCGCCCACGCATGAGTTTGCTGAAACTTCTTCATCGCACGCCTACGCGCAAGTTGGTTGTACTGCTCAAGCATAGGGTTGACCTGACCCTGTTCCCTCATCATTACCGCCGCAACAGGGTCGATTGGCATGTCCATTTCTGCCTGCTGCTGCTCATAGGCATCGTATGCACGCTTTAGAAAGGAACCCTGCTTCTTGCGACGCTGCTCTAGGAACGACATACCCTCGTCATACGCCTGCTCCGTCAGGTTCGGAACGATGTTTTCATTCACACCACGTATGTACTGGTCGTAGCGTTCACGTATTGCTTCGCGCCTGTTGACCTCTGCCTCTGTCTCGGGAACGGGCATACGGTAAGCGGGTTCCTTTTGCTGCATAGGTCTGAATCCCGTAAGCGGCGAAAGCGCGGAGGAAACCCCACGAAGGAAGTTGCGCGGCGAATCGCGGAGAGCCTTTTGCTTGCGCTCACGGTTCTGACTCTCAACGATTTGCGCCAAGGGGTTAGGCGGCGCCTTCGCGTAAATAGCGATTGGGTTACCACGGGACTGCGCTAGACGTCTAGGGTCGATAGCCATTATCTGATCCTATCAAGGAAGGTTGGGAATGCGCGCTGCGTTGCACGGTTTGCACGGCTTAGCGAAGCAGCCCTCTCCTGCCTGCGCTTCTTTTCTGCTGCAAGAACATTCTTGGTCGGTGGCGCCGATGCACTAGCGGGGTTCATAAGAAGGTCTACTGCGACGCCTACGCCGGTTGCGGTTGCTCCACCCACAAGACCGAGGAGGCCACGCTTCTGAAGGGCCTTGACCCAACTTGCCTTACCACCGCCATAAGTACGTGGCATGGAAGCAGAGCGACCGCTAGCAGGCTGACGCTTAGACTCACCCGGAACGTAAGTTCCACGAGCGTTGAGGTTGAGGGTAGACGCCCTACGCCCCATCCTTGCTTCGGGGGTTCCCCAAATCCTGTTATGCGCGGCTACCTGACGAGCGACCCTGCCCCTTTGCTGAGCGAGATCACTCAACGAAGTTGCAGCAAGCGGCCTGCTCGTCTTTCCCCTGCGCATGTCCTTTGCGCTCCACTCTGCTTCAAGGTCGCTAACAACGTCCGTAGCAAATCCCTTTAGGTCAAGTTGCTTCGTCTTGACACGAGTGGTAGAGCCGCCCTGCTTGCTGCTAACCGGTGTAGAGATAACCGGACGGTTCCCACCCTTGGTGAAGAACTGAACTTCACGCTTACCAGTCTGCATAGCGAAGTTCCCAGACGGAGACTCGTACAGCAAGGTGCCGGGGTATTGCATAACGGGCTTAGCGTTACTTGGACGAGTCGCCGGAGTGTTTGGGCTAATCGGAGTTGCCGGACGAGTTGTTGGCTTTGCGTCAGCCGGGATCGTCGGCTTGTCTGCCCTCGCCATTCGACCGAGAGTAGGCGGCTTGTAACTCGTCTTTTTCGGCCTACCGGTCTTTGTCTTTGGCTGAGTCGGAGAACCAGAACCGGGGCCAGTGCCAACCCCAATGCCGCTAACCGGCGACGACGACATCGGGCCAAGGGTTGTCATGCTTACCTTTGGCTTGGGGGGAAGATTTCTGCCTCGGTTCTTTGGCGCGTCATCAAGTTCCGAAAGACCGACCTTTCTAACGACAGAGCCGGTTACTGTTCCGCTCGACTGAAGCCCCGGAAGTTCCCGCCACGGGGGGGT
>Ga0099850_1000220_pt1 | contig 24626 bp, 15 predicted proteins | sample CB_VirMetaG_5_FD_79182 | JGI IMG/M metagenome (GOLD analysis project Ga0099850, IMG submission 79182) | Freshwater to marine saline gradient viral communities from Chesapeake Bay - CB_1508_1D Viral MetaG | ecosystem: Environmental > Aquatic > Marine > Coastal | place: USA: Chesapeake Bay... | reverse complement strand
GGCGCCCCATTCAACGAAGACAACACCGACTATGTGAACATCAAGATGTCCAGGCTCGTCACAAGGGACTTTGTCCCGATCTATGGGGAAGACACTCTTGAGGGCGGGCTCCCGAGCTGGTACAACGGCTGGGGGACATTCAGCCTATCCGCCTGCTACCCCATGTACGGCTCAACTCCAGAAACGTACATTCACACCACTGAGGATTTGGACACGGGCAACTTTGGCCGCATCCCATGGAGCTGGAGCGAGTGGAACAGAATTGAGCACTACGCAATCCTTAGCGATCCGTATGTTGCAAACGGCCAATTCTGGGCCGGTGCGGTTGGCTATGAAAAGCTCACGAGCGGCCCGCGAGCGAATCGCGGCGAGTACTACCAGTACACGAATGTCTGGCTTGGGCAGGTCGGCGTAAACTGGGACATGAACCCTCTTCGGTCCACAGACTACTGGTCGTACATGGACAATGTCTATGTGGACAGCTCGCTGTGCCGGATAGAGATTGGCAACGCTCCCGTCTATGACGACTGCACGCTTCGCGAGATCCAGATCCCGACCGAATGGTCATATACCTCTGTTTCGGCAGATGTGAACGTCGGGCACTTCCAGCCTGGAGACGCAGCCTACGTCTTCATCGTAGACAACTCCGACACGCCCTCCGATGGGTATCCAGTGACAATCGGCGGCTCGAGCGGCAATCCGCAGGCGCCAGGAAGGCCTCTCAACATGAGGGCGGAGGAGAACTGATGATTAAGTACCTTGTTGCCGCACTTCTGGTCGCTGCACCCGTCTCGGCGCAGTCGATTAATGGCGTGTCAGGTGAGTTTTCCCACGGTGAATCTGTTACCATTACCGGCACCGACTTCGGCACGAAGGGTGTTGCCGCGCCTATGCGGTGGTCGTCTTTTCAGGAGGGCACTCCTGGCGACGGCGACGACGGGCGCATTGCCCTTCTGTGGGAGCATGGCGGATTTGAGACGCAGCGCGGCTATGTGGGCGGCGACAGTACGATGGTGACGTACCAGAATACCCGCGCAAGATATTCTGGCGATGTCAGCATCATGCAGGACTACTCCAATCACACTTACCCGTATGCGATCTCTGGATACGGCGTTGGCGTTGCAGAGGGGACCGACGTAGACACCCTGTATGTTGCCGGGTGGATGTATATTGACAGCATGGACGGCGCGTTTTGGGATTGCCGGAATTACAAATCGCTTGGGCAGTTCTCTACCCAGCCGTACCCGAACGGCGACGTGGTGCGGCAGTCCCGTGTTGACTGCTACCCGCTGAATGGCCCTACGTCAGGAGTAAACCTTTACGTCGAGGCGCGGAATCCGTCTGACGGGGCAAGTGTCGATGTTTCCGAGCATGACTACTTTTCGATGTCGAGTTTTCCAATTGACAGGTGGGGCAGACTTGAGCGCGGGATGATGCAGGGCAGACCCAGCCAGACGGGGACCAGTTTTGTCAATATTGACTGCGAGCAGATGGGAGTAGTTAGCGGCGTGTCGTTCTTTGAGAGCGGCGCTGCGGAAGATGCGGAGACATACAACTGGTTTTACCTGTCCAGGTATTTTGCCCGCGACACTAGCCCTGTTCCTGAAATGCGAATTTATTGGTCCAGCCTGTACGCAGACACGACGATGGCGCGGGTCGAGGTTGGCGACAATGCCGACTATGAATTGTGTTCCGTTCGGGAGACGCTTATTCCGTCCGCATGGTCGGAGTCGTCGATTACCGCAGAAGTTTACAACCCCACCGCATTTGCATCTGGATCGACCGCATATGTCTTTGTGGTTGACAGGAGCAATTCTCCATCTACCGGCTACCCCGTGACGATTGGCGGAACGTCCGGCAACCCGCTGGCGCCCGGAAGGCCGGCAAACATGGTTGCATGGGAGAACGATGAGGCGCCGGAGCCAGCGGCACCGCCGAGCCCACCCGACACGACAGCCCCGATTATCTCATGTAGCGCCGTCTGTAACTCCGCATGGCAGAGGCTTAATGCCTCAGCCGACGAGCCGAGCGTATGGGCATATAGGGCCTATGTCGGCAAGGCGACGGCCTGGTCTGCATGGACTTCAACGTACACGACCTCATTAGAAGAGTATTTCTCGCTTGCGGCTTCTGCAGGGAAGACTGCGATTTTTGAGGTCAAGGCAATGGACGAGGCCGGAAACGAATCGCTTGTATGCAGCGACTCGTTCACCTGGATTATTAACGGCGCATGCCCATAGCGGAGCTGGGATGGCAAATGGAAACCTAACGCCAGAAGAGGCCATTCAGAGTGAAATGGCATTCAGGACCTACGTGGTTCATCACATCGCCAACTTTGACGCCCGCATCTCTGCCCTTGAGGCCAGAGAGGCCCCAGGGCTCGGCAGGTCGTGCCGCCTTCAGGCGCACGAGATCGACGGTATCCGGGACGCCCTTGACGGGCATCGCAACGCCCTGATCGGCGGGATGTTCGCCGTGCTTGTGGCCATGGGCACCGCCCTTGCCTCCATCTGGAGCCGATAGTGGACGTCGTTAAGTGGGTCGCCAAGGAGGAAGGGTTCAGCCCGACGGTCTACAAGGACCATCTCGGCTACTGGACCATCGGCTACGGCCTCTGCGTCGACCCGCAGAAGGCCTCTGGCTTGACCGAGGGCGAGGCCCGCTGGCTCCTGAGCCGACGCCTTGGCGAGATCGCCTGGAAGCTTGAGGAGCGGCTTGGTGGCGTCTGGGGGCGCATGACAATCCCCCGCAGGTCCGCTCTCATCAACATGGCCTACCAGCTCGGCTTGGATGGGCTGTTCGGGTTCGAGAAGATGATCGACGCCATCAAGGTCGAGGACTGGCACGCCGCGTGGCGCGAAGCCCTTGACAGCAAGTGGGCTCGGGAGGACACCCCTGAGCGGGCCTTGAGAGTGGCAGATGTTCTGCTTACCGGCAGTTGGACGCTCGTTGACTGACAATAAGACTGAAGTAATCCTTGCGTGCTCCAAGAGCATCGAGACGTTCGGGCGCCTCTTCATGCCCAATGCGCTCTCGGCCGCCACGCCGCCCTTCCACCGCGAGATCTACTCCGACCTGCAGGACAACAGCATCAAGCGGCTTGGGATCATCGCGCCACGTGGACACTCCAAGAGCACTGTCGTCTCTGTGCTATTCCCGATGTGGCGCACCATCTTCAAGCCGCAGAACGAGGACCTGATGATCCTCTTGGTGTCAGAGTCGCAGTCGCAGGCGGTCAACTTTCTCTCGATCATCAAGCACAACTTGGAAAACAATCCGCGCATCCTCAGCTATTTCGGCAGCCTCAAGGGGGACAAGTGGACCGAGGACGACATCACGACCAGCAACGGCGTGCGCATCATAGCGAAGGGCACGGGCCAGCGCATCCGGGGCATGCTGACGGGGCGTGAGAGCATCACTCGGCCCAACCTGATCATCTTGGACGACTTCGAGTCCGAGACGAACAGCCTCACCCCCGAGGCCATCGACAAGAACATCGACTGGATCACAAAGGCCGTGGAGCCGTCGATGTCCGACGATGGCCGACTCATCGCCATCGGCACCATCATTAGCGAGCGCGCCTACCTGTCCAGCATTCGCGAGGACAAGGCCTTCAAGACGCGCTTCTACCAGGCGGCCATCGGCGACGACTTCGACAATCCGCTATGGCCGGAGCGCTTCCCGCCACAGCGGCTCAAGGAGCACTACGAGTCCTACAAGTCTCGTGGCAAAGAGGACGCCTTCTGGCAGGAGTACCAGAACCATCCAGTCAATAAGAACACGCAGAACTTCAAGCGGGAGATGTTCCGGTACTGGAGCGGCGAGTTTAGGCTCCTGGATGACGGCACCCCTGCAATCAGGTTTGAGGGGGTTGACTCGGAGTCGGAAGGCCTGTGGACCCCGCTGAGCGTTTCGGTCGGGATCGACCTGGCGATCTCTGAGGACCACAGGGCCGACTGGACCGTAATCGCCCCGTTGGCAATGGACTATAAGGAGCGCCGCTTCCTGCTGCCGCACAAGAAGATCAAGACTAGCGATATCGACGAGATATGCGAGTCAATCATTGATGTTTGTCAGCGGTATGGCGCGGAGAGGGTGCATATCGAGACTGTGCAGTTCCAGCAGGCGGTGGCCACTGCCCTCAGGAAAGCAATGGCGCGCAGAAATGTGTATCTTGCAGTGCATGAGACCAAGCCGCGTGCGGCAAAGGACTCCCGCCTGCGTGCTCTCCAGCCGCTGTTCGCGCTGGGGATGTTCTACCACCTCGAGTCGGCAATCGACTTCGAGGGCGAGCTGCTGATGTTTCCAAGAGCAAAGCACGACGACATCATGGACGCCGTTTGGTACGCGAACGATGTCCTCGTGCCGCCAATTCTTGGCCCGCAGTCGGGCACAGCGCCGCAGCGGCGGGATAAGGTCGAAAGTGAATCATGGCTAGTTCTGTAAACGAGGCCCAGCTCTCCTATCATCTCTACCTGGAGTATGCGTCTGCAAGGGAAGACTGGGCGCGCAACGCCGCCGAGGACGAGGACTTCTATCTCGGCAAGCAGTGGACCGACGACGAGATCAAGCGCATCACCGAGAAAGGCATGGCGCCGCTTTCGGTCAACCGCGTGATGCCGGTCATTCAGCATGAGGTGTCGATCTTCTTGGCCAACAGGCCGTCGGCAAGGTACTACCCGATGGAAGACGGCGACGTAGCAACGGCCGCCCTGTTCAACACGCTCTATGACTACATCTGGCAGAACAGCAATGGAGACCAGCAGTCAATTAGTGCGGCCCTGGACTATTTCGCGCTTGGCGCCTGCTACTTCCAGGTCTTCATCGACCGCTATGCAGACGACGGAAACGGCGAGGTGCTGTGGAAGAACATCCCGGTCTGGGACGTCTACCCAGACCCAAACAGCCGCGAGCCCGATTTGTCTGATGCCAAGTATGTGATTGTCTCCCGCCTGATCGACAGGTCTGCCCTCAAGTTCATGTATCCAGACAAGGCGTCTGCCATTGACAAGGCGCCGGGAGAGGATGGGCCGGCGGCCGACAGGCCTTCGATGAACCCTGACTACGAAGGTGCCTCGATCTCTATTTCCGATATTCAGTTTACCGAAAGCATCGGGAACGAGCAGAAGGTCAGGATCATCGAGCGCCACGAGCTTGTCCGACGCAAGCTGGCAAAGATCATTGACTCGGTCAATGGGTCGATCATGGTGGTTGAGCCGAACATGGTCGACAAGGATAGGCTGCCGCCCGGAACTCGCCTCCAGTGGATCTGGCGGACGCATGAGCGGGTTACGGTAAGCCTGGACAAAGACGTTATGCTCTACCAGTACGAGAACGATGTTCCGTACTACACGATTGTCCCGGCCTTCCTTCACCATCGACGCAACCCGTATCCGAAGGGCGATGTTTCGGTGATGAAGGGCCTCCAGCAGGAGACCAACAAGCGGCGCTCAATTATGATCCACAACGCCACGCTCAGCGGCAACTACCGGATCATGGCCGAGAAGAACTCCATCCAGAACAAGGCCGAGTGGGAGCGTGAGGGCTCCAAGCCTGGATTCATCCTCGAGTATGTTGTTGGCTCGAGCGGCCAGCCGCCGCGAGAAATGCTTCCGCAGGCCCTACCGACTGCCTGGATTCAGCTCGAACAGGAGGCAAAGGCAGACATGGAGTACTCCGTGTCCGTGTTTGCCCACCAGATGGGCTCCAACTTCAACGCCCCTGAGACCTATCGCGGTCTTCTGGCTCTCGAGGAGAACGGCCAGAAGCGCATTCAGCACAAGGCAAGGGCGCTCAATCTGGCCTATAGAAACATGGGGCGCATCATCATGCGCATGGCGCAGCGGGTCTACAGGAGCCCCAAGGTCCTGCGTGTTGTCGGCAACTCCTCCCAAGAGATCAACGAGACTCTTATCAACCACTTCGCGCTCAATGAAAACGGCGAGAAGATAGAGAAGTTCAACGACATCAGCATCGGCAAGTACGACCTTGTTGTCCTTGACGGCACATCGATGCCGACCAACCGCATGGCCATGCTGTCGATCTACATGGACCTTTACCAGCTTGGCGTGGTCGACAAGTACGAGGTCATCAAGAAGACGGACATTATCGACCGCGACGAGCTGCTGCAGCGGGTTGGCGAAGTCAGCAACATGCAGGCCCAGCTCTCGCAGATGGAGGAAGCCATCAAGAGCACTGACGGGCTTAACCAGACTCTGCGCCGCCAGCTACAGCAGGCCATGGTGCAGATCGAGGCCCTTAAGGGGTCTGAGGAGATCAAGGAAGAAGTGGCTACCACTCGCAGCCACCAGGCTCTTATGCGAGAGCGGACTACGCATGCGCTGGCCCTCCTCAAGGAGAAGCAGGCCATGCGTGAGAGGCAGGCCGATCAGAACCTGAAGATCTTCCTTGAGAAGCAGAAGTTGGAGGTAGAGAAGACCAAGCTCGACCTCCGCGCTAAGGCTAAGGAGGCCAAGAGTGAGTGAGTTTGAGATGAACCCCATGGAGCCTATCGATGGCAAGCCGGCTACTAGGGAGCTGCGCATTGAGGAGGCCAACGGCAGCGAGCCGAAGGCCAATCCTGCGAGCAATCCCGGTTCCGACTACTGGAGACAGCAGGCTATGGCTGCTCGCGAGCAGTACGAAGAGCTGGCCCAGTATTCCGGCATCATCAAGGCCCTTGAGGATAGCCCAAGCCTCGTTGACGTCCTTGAGCGCGAGATCGCTCGTGGAGCCACTGACAGCGGCTCGTGGGACGACCCAGACGAGTATTGGGACAAGGTGGACGCGCAGGAAAAGGCCGAGGCCCAACCCAAGCCCAGCAAGCAGGCGCCTGCTGAGCAGGGAGCAGTGCTAGAGGACAATTCGGAAGCGCTCAACCGCAAGCGGGAGGAGATCAATACGTTCCTCAAGGTTTTGGCCAGCCAGGGAGTTCCTGACTATGCGATGGACAAGTTCCTGCGGTTTATCAACAACCCGTCAGGTGTTGCCATTGAGGATCTCTGGCAGGTCTACAACCGAGTCGAGGAGCGCGAAGTCGAGCCCGCAAAGGGTGAGGCGGAGGATCTTCCGCCGCCTCCTGTTTCCGCTGTCCCCGGCGAGACCGAAAGGCCCCGTCAGGAGACGTTCAAAGCACCGCAGGGCGTAGTCTGGGCTGTTAATCCGAACAACCCATTCTAGTCCATACCACCGCGAGGTGATAGGTAATGTCCCAGTACATCGACCCGGCGGCGTTTGCCGCCAACACCGGCTTTAATGTCGGCTCTGCCAACAGCCAGGACCAGTTCCTCGGCTACGGCACGGCCTTCATGAACCCCGACCAGTTCAAGATCGACATCAGCCCCGTGATCAGCTTCTACGGCGCGGCCTCCACGCCGTTCCTGTCGCTGCTGGGCATGATGCGGCGCAGCCCGACCAGCCAGATCCGCTTCTCGTGGATGGAGAACGAGCTGTTCACCCATCGCGACGCCAAGATGCTGCTCGTCCGCGACAGCAACAACGTGTACTCCCTGCAGGGCAAGCACGGCGGCGACTGGCAGATCTTCGAGGCGGCCGCGCTGGCTGATGCCATCAACTACGACCACAGCACCGACAGCGCCAAGCCCATCATCTACGCCGAGATCAGCTACGGCAACGTTGCGGACGTCCGCTTCGTGCCGCTGGCCCAGGGTCTCGCCGCTGGCCCGACCAACTATCGTTGGGAGAACGCCAATGGCGACGGCGAAGAGATGAAGAACGGCCTCATTCTCGTCGACTACTCCGATGCGGCCACCAGCTACATCGGCGGTATCGCCGAGGCGACGCTGTCGGATAGCGCCTACCTCCGCCACGTTTACCCGCTGGTGAACGATGGTGCTGGCGGCGCCTCCAACACGCTCAGTGCCGCCAACCTGGCCGCGATCTTCACGGCTGCCGGCGTTGCTGGTGCTGGTGCCGTCGAGGTCAATGTCCATGTGTCCACCCCCAACGAGCAGCTCAAGGGCTTCGCTCAGGGCTCGGGCCTGCCGAACGAGAGCCGCAAGCGGTCCCGCACGCTGGCTAACGTGACGCAGATCTTCAAGACCCAGTGGACCATTAGCAACACGCTCAAGGGCGCCGGCCTTTACGGCGGCCCCGAGCTTGGCCACCTGCGCCTGCGCAAGGCCATCGAGCACAAGAACGACATCGAGCAGGCCATGATCTTCCAGGGTGGCGGCATCGAGGGCGCGGACTGGGGCGAAATCCCGTCCGAGGGCTTCGAGAACCCGCTGACCCGCTTCAAGGGCCTGGGCGTCGGTGTGTCGAACCGCAACGACGCCGGCTTCATTCTGACCAAGAACGCGGATCTCTGGCCCGGCGCTGCCGGAACCAACCCGTTCGTTCTGGATGCGGCCAACAGCAGCATGTCGGCGCTCAACTACATGACCGCCGCCATCTTTGATGACTCCGTCTCCAACGAGTCGGGCAGCAAGATGGTGTTCTGCTCGCGGAAGTGGCTCATGAAGCTGGCCGAGATGGCGCTTGCGACGAACGACAGCGCTGCCGGGTATGCCGGTGGCCAGTTCGTCTTCGGCATGCACAGCCAGCAGAGCGGCAAGCTGGGCACCACGATCAAGACCATCACCACGCCCAATGGCGACCTCCACTTCGTCCCGCTGCCGATGCTGCGTGGCAAGTGGGAGGACTACGCCTTTGTGCTGGACATGGAGAAGATCGAGCTGAAGCCCTTCGCTGGCCGCGACACGACCCTCCACAGCAACGTGGGCGACCAGACCATCGACGGCCAGCAGGACTATCTGCTGACGGAGCTGGGCTTCAAGGTCGAGCACGAGTCCTGCCACGCCATTCTCAAATTGGCCTAGTGGCATACCAAGAGGGAGGGGGGCAGCGGCTCCCCTCCCTCAAAGCAGGTTCAAATGGCAACAATCACCAGCCTTGTCGACAGGGTCGCCTCGCTGTTGGACCTGACTGTTGACGAAACATCGACTCCGAGCGCCTCGCAGGTTACGGAGTGGCTTGTCGAGGGGTTCTCCAAGCTGGTCAACATGCTGCCTGACGAGCAGCTGATGTATGAGGCCACTGTCGCAACCGGCATGTTGTCCCCGTCTGGAATCGAAACGACAGACTGCCTGAAGGTTCTTGGGGTGAGCGTGGACGGAACGCCTGCCAGAAAAGTTCCATACCAGAAGATTGCGACTATGGGGTCCAACCAGCCAGCCAGGTTCTCTGGCGTCAATTTCGCCTATGCGATTGGCGCGGGAAACAGGGTGTATGTCTGGCCGTGGTCCGACTCGGCGCGCTCCGTAGAGGTTCACTACATCGACGAGCCGGCAACCAATATTGGGGACAACATTGCAGGCCTGTGCGTGGACTATGCCGTGATTATGGGCAAGGTGCAGGATGAAGAGCTTGAGCAGTCCAATGGGCTCTTGCAGGCATGGTTCCAGAACGTGCAGCTGGCCGCTGGCGGCACTCCGATCAACAGGGAGGGCGCGCTGTGAAGTGGGGCCAGCTCAAAACAGACTTCTTTAGCGAGCTGATCGGCGACGCCAAGGAGCAGTTCGATCAGTACGACTTTGGCCAGTTCATTGATGACGCCCAGCTAAGCCTGATCGCCCAGCTGCCAGCCAAGATGATTCCCGAGTGCGTAGAGGCTGTACACCCCGAGCGCTACGGGAATGATGAAAAGCTTTATGGAGCTGCGGCCGCCTATATCGTTGATGGCGTTCAGGTGTTTTCTGTGGAAATCGAGACTGAAGACTATGACGCTGAAGAGCGGACTGCCCCCATCTACAGGAGCATGAGATGGGCCGATCCCCAGGTCTTCATGGCAACTCAGAAGAGATACAGCGACCTTATGTGGACGCAGATTGGCGACACCATTCTGCTCAACGCGGTGCCGAGCGAGACCTGGGGAGACCTCCCGTCGCTTCGCATCATGCAGAAGAAGAGGCCGGCAAGCTACATCACCACGGCAGGCGGCACGAACTACAGCTTCTTCGGCTGGGCAACCACCAGCGTCCCCAACAACAACCTTCTGCCAACCCAGGTCGCCATTGTCGGCACCGCAGGGGGCTCAGACTTTCAGAGAAGCTCCGACGTTGGGCTAAGCTTCTTCAATGGTCTGTATGACGGCGGTATCGCAATCGTTACGTCAGCCGTCAGCGGCATGAGCTACGTTAGAAACGACGGAATGATCGCTCCGGTTGCGTCGGTCGAGGACAAGGCAGTTAGTGGCGAGTATGGCGTGGCCGCAGTTGTAACGCTTGAAGCAGGCTATGACATCCCAGAAGAGCTTCCCGCCTCGCTGCTGATCACCATTCAGCCGCCGTCGTCTGGAGACACTCCGGCAGTGCAGAGCGACATCCTTAGTCCGACGATTGCCGATAGATGGCATCGCATCATGCTGGACATGGCGCTTGCCTCGGCATGGCTTCGGCTCGGGGTGGGCGACAAGCACGAGCTGTACACGAAGCGCGTCGACGCCTACATGCAGAAGCTTGGCATTGCGCGCACGGAGAGGACATGAAAGTAGGAGCCTTCGTTTCGCAGATCTTGTCGGCGGCAGGAGACCCTTCCGGCGACAAGATCAGTCGTGAATTCCTTATGCGGTCCATCACAGAGGAATCGAGGCTCGTGGCCCTTCAGTTCCCAAGCACGCGAGTCGCGGAAGTCACTCCTGATGACAACGACTATTTGGACCCAGGCAACATGCGGGTCTCGATGGTCGTGGTCCAGGGGCGCGTAGCCAAGATGCTGATGCCGGCGGACATGGATAGAGTTCGCGAGTTCGGGGCACTGTCTGGCGTGTTCTGGACCGTTTACAGCGAAGGGCTGTATGTCTACCCGGTGCCATCGTCGGCAAAGGTCAGCGGCGACCTGCTTCCTCCAGACTGGTCGGATCTTGATATTGGCGACTTCGACGGGGTCGACATCGACAGCATCGACGGCATCCTCGACAAGGACCTGATGTCGCTAGTCTACCTGAGAGCCCTCCAGAGGGCCTGTGAGGCCGCTGGAGCGTTCGACAGGGCTCAGTACTACCTGTCTGCAGGGGAGCGGCGAGAACGCGACCTGAAGCGATTCTGGGAGCCTGAGAGCACCTCGAGCTTGGGCTATGCAATGGGTCATGATTTTTGATGCAAAAGCAGCTTCACCAAATCGACTGGTCAAAGGGGCAGACTGACGGCGACGTAGGCGGTGGGTTTGTAAGGCTCTTGCTGAACGTCGAGCTTGACACCCCAGGCAGGCTCGGGCCAAGGGCTCGGCTGGATATGGTTTACGACGTCCCGAACCAGGGGCTGGATGCGCCGATATCGTTCGCCTACATCCCAACAGACCCAGGAGACACATACGCAAGTGGCATTATTGCGATGCTGTTTGACAACAGGATCGAGTTCTCGCCGCTTGGCCTTGCGGAGACAATTGACACAATCTACCTGGACTCCAACGTCGACAGCACAAGCTACCTAATCGCAAGGGAGAAGGTCTTCTACTTGGTGGCTCACTCCGGCGGCGACCCGGCTGGCGTATTTCTCCTGTGGGGCGGAGGCGGGACGTCGATGTTTATTCCTCCGAATGTTGCCGAAAACCACCCAAATGCAGCCAAGGTTGACTTCGAGGATGGCTGGAACATCACGGCCATTGGGTCGGACATCCCGACGCTCATTGAGTTGTCGGACGCGAACGATATGGCTGGATATCCAATCCAATTCGACGGCCAGGACGGGTTTACCGTCGGCCTTGCATTCAATGAGCTGTATGACGAAGCAGGCCTCTACGAGGGAACGTGCGTTGTTGAATACATGGTGCAGCTCAAGCGAATCGATGGGACGAGAAGCCAGGCGTCAAATTCAATTGTTGTCGGAGCGTCGCTTGCCGGCGCCTCTTCGCTGGTTTACACGCTTGCAGTTCCTGCATGGCTCGACAGATCGGTGGCGTCAATTGACATTTATCGCAAGGTAATCACGATTGACGACGTGGCCGTTGACGACGAGATGCGGCTGATGGAGTCGGTGATCTTGTCGTCCGATTCTCAGCTGGATTATGAGTCTGTGTCGCCGCAGCTATTTGCCGACACAAGGTACTCGTATAATCCGCCGGTTGTAGGAGAGACCGTTGCCCTGGATACTACGGCTCGTAACACGGTGACGAACAGGTCCGCAAGGGACGAGGGTGCTGATCGCGGAGTCTACTCAATCACCTATGGATGGCTCAAGCAAAGCGATGACCTGTATTCGTCCGGCAACGAGGCGTATGTGTACATACCGAAGACCGCTGCCACTGGACCAGGCGCCCTGTGGCAGATCATGTCGTCTTACACCGAACCCAACGGGTACTCGTACTCCGTGCGGACATATGGCAATGGGGCGATGCTTGTGTCTTCGGCCGAATCCGGCTACGGGGAGGCGCACGTTTACGATCAGACATGGACTCCAGAGGCGACCTATGCGCTCAGAAACTCCTATGACGCAGGGCCTGTGACGGTCGGCCTCTATAACGGAGCGACCTATGCCGCCAGGTGGAACACCGGGCTTGTAAACGTGATGAGTTGCACCGCCGCCTACTCGCAGGTGTATTCAGTCAACAGCGGATGGAGCACTGCCGTTGCATCGGATCAACCAGACGCAAGCTACTTCCCAAAAGTTGGCTCTATAGACAGGGGCGACATGGGGCGCATCACGACCTTCCGGTCGGTCAACGGCGCCTCCTCCGAGGACGGCCAGGAGATGTCTGCCATGATCATGTCCATTCATGGCGGCAGAATGTTTGCGCTGGATGTCACAATCGACGGCAACAGGACCAGGTCGCAGCTCAACTATAGCGAGTATGGCAGCCTGAGCATGTTCAGCCGCAACAACTACATCGAGTTCTCTGGGGTTTCCGGCGGAGCGGGTACTGCTATTGCCGCGTTTAAGGGCAGGCTGCTGATCCTCCACGAGTCGCACGCATCGATTATGGATATCTCCGGCGGAACAGACGTTACGTGGCGAGACATCGGAGCATACCCAGGCATCGGCTGCCTTAGCCGCGACACCTGTGCAGAGACGCAGTACGGTGTTGTCTTCGGCGACGCCAGCGAGATCTACTTTTTTGATGGCAACCGCATCCACACGATCACCGCAATACCGGAGGTCGGAGTCCATATCAGGGACACCTACTCGCAGATGATGGCCTCTGGCAGCGTCAAGTTCTTTTGGAATTCGCGCAGGGAGCAGTTATTCATCGCCGCAAAGGCAGCGGTGGATGGAGACCCGGATGCTATCGTGCTAGACCTTGGCTCGATGGCGTGGCACACGCACGTTTACGAGGAGACTGGCCTTACGGGGGCGCTGCTGTATGGGTCCATTCAGTATGGAACAAACAACTACATGGTCGCAAGAAGCGACTTGGGATTCCACATTCTTATGGAAGACGAGTCGAGCCCTCGCTTGGACTTTACCTGGGGGCTTGAGACTGGCCCCATGGAGATGAAGGCCCCGGAGATCGTCAAGAAGATCAAGAGGCTCTACGTCGACCTGACTGGAGACGCGGGGACTTCTGGCGAGCTTTCGGTCTACATCGGCGACTCTGACGAGCCTACAAATACGGCGGTTGGAGATGGGCCAGAGATGATTAGGTCAAGAATCAACATGAGGGAGTACTCTCCGTCACTTGGGATCTATTTTGAGAGTGACGATACAGTTGTAGGCGGAACGGCATGGAAAGGATTCGTGGAAAGCGTTGGGCTGAGCTACAAGCCGAAGGCTCTGAAATAGAGGAGCTCAAGGCTGAGGTCGAGCGCAACAGAACACTGGCGCCAGAGCGCCCCCGCACAGGCGCGGCCCCGAGCGATGGCGACGGGCGAGACGGGGACATACGGTTTACCTCCGACGGGCTTGGAACCTTTGCGTATTTCAAGGTGCGCGGTCGGTGGTTCAAGGTGAGGTTGGAAAATGCCTAGAGGACAGATTACGCCGAGCAAGAAGGGCGGGTTGGCTACTCGCCTAAAAGCTCTTGAGCTTCAGGCGAGGGACGCCTTCAACCAGAACTCGCTGACGTCCGCCACCATGCCGGTCGCGGCTCAGCAGATGCTTCGGGACCAGCTCTCCAGCAAGACGCGGCTGGCCAACCTTGAGGCGCGCATGATCCAAAGCAGCGCCAATCGGGCGCTTGGGGCCATGGACGTCGGCCTACAGTCCTCCAAGGACGAGGCCGCTAACAAGCGCTCAACCACGAATGAGATCCAGAATGCCGAGGACGCGGACAGGAACCATTGGCTCGCACAGGCCGCAAGGGGGCTGTCTATTGCAAGCGGCGTGTCTGGATTTGTATCCAATATGGCCACCTCGCTCTCGAAGAAGGGGGCTGACGGGCTGCCTGAAGTTACCGTAGACCCAAATATTGAGCTTGCGTCCAATATTGCAGGAGAGCTCTCGCAGGAAGACCTGAGCGGGATGGACATGCTGGGCGGTGCCAACATTAAGGGGATGAGTGTCGGGGACATTAAAGAGCAGCGCTTCAGCGACAAGTATCGCCGTCAGTACAAAGAAGGCATTCTGGGCGGAATTGGCAAGAAGTTCGACTGGCTTGCAAGGGGCGCGGACAAGATCCTCCCAGGGTCGCTTTCAAGCGACGAAGCCGGCGTGCGGGCACTTGGCGAATACGCGGCCTATATCGCGAAGAAAGACAAGACCGATGCGGAGATTATGCAATCATACCGCAAAGCGCTTGAGTTTCTGGGCGAAGCCAAGGCGGCTGCTGCAATGTCGCTGAACAGGCTTGGAGCCACCGAGGAGGAGTTTGGCGCTGAAATGCGCGTCTTGACGTTCATGGCAGGGCTTTTTGGGTTTGGCCCAGACTTTGTGGATCGCAATAAAAAGCCTGGAGGTGCTAAATGAGCCTCGTCGACAAGCTTCAGTTCCGCGCACTCGACATGGCAGAAGAGCTTGGGTGGAACGACGACATTGGCCTTACCAATGCAGAGATCGACGCCATGATTGCGTCCGCGATTGCCCCTGCACAGGCGCAGTATAGGCAGGGTGTTGAGCAGTTTGGGGGAGCGATTTCCGGCACGTTCCTGAACAACTCGGGCATCGCCAACAAGGCGTTTGCCGGAATGACCGCAGATCTTCTTGGCGTCGGCCAGAAGGCCGCGCTCAGCGCGCAGGCCGAGTCGGACAAGGTCCTTCTCAACGAGCGCCAAATGTACAACAACTTGCTGGCCCAAAAGGACAGCATGGTCGCCAACGCCGAGGCCACCCAGGCACAGATCGACGCCTCAAAGAAGTCTTGGCTGGACAGGGCCATGCAGGGCCTCTCAATTGCAAGCGGGTTTATTAGCCCAGTTAAAATCCCAGGGGGGTTCTAATGGCAAAGAACTATACCGGAAGCGATGATTCCATTAGGACCTTCCTGTCTGCCGTAGACATGAACATGCGCAGGCAGGCCGAGGCGGAGGAAAGGATTATTCGCCTCAAAGAGGCGGAGTCCGCCCTCGCCAAAGAAGCGGCCAAGGCAGAGGTGGATGTCATCGGTGCGGAAATCGAAAAGATTCGTGCGCAATTCGAGGGAAGAGCCACCATCATGGACCTCGGTATAAAGCAACAGGGTCTTGAAATCGAGAGAACGAAGGCCAATGCAGCATTGATTGACGCCGAGGCAAGCAAGGCGATGGTAGAGACGAGAGACCTCAGCTCGGTCATAGAAGACGCGGACAGACTAATGACTGGCGCGGGCGACAGAGTCAGGGCCATAGATGCGGAACTCCGCAAAATTGAAGACGATGCGGATAGGCTTGCTTCTGCCGACTATGTCAGGATCTTTGGGCCAGACGTAGTAAGTGTCAGCGAAGATGGCGTGCCGTCGTTTGTAGCAGGCGGCGACAAGGCTCCCAATGGAATAGGCGCTGCGTACAAAACGACTGGCAGGCTCCTTGGCTATGTTGACCCCATGGCATTTATGAAGTCGATTGACGGGCGGGCATCTGGCGTGATGGCAGAGTTCGGAGCATTCAGGGACGGCAGAATTGTCAATCCATCTTCATCTGGCAGCGCGACGTCGGTGCAGCTCGCATTCGCGTATGGAATGCTTGAAGAGAACCTTGCCGCAATGCAAGGATCTGGCAACAGTGCCGCGTCGGAGGCAGCAAAGCAAGTAAGGATTGCGATGAAGCAGGCGCAGAAAGACTCTCTGGACGCAAAAAAGGCCGCCAACAGAAGCGAAGTTCTAACCCCCGACGACCTTGCGGCAGTGCTTCAGGTCGGTATCGAAAAAATTAACGAGTTCGCAGATGATTCCGGTAGCTATATGTCGTGGAACAACAAGGAAAGGCGAGTCGACTTCTACGACAAAAAGAATCAAAGAATGATTGCGCGCAAGGATCATAATAAGGAGTTTACGGTCAACGACCTCGTGCTTGGCGCTATGGGAGATTTTGGAGAACTTATCAATGGCGCGAATGGTGCATTGTATAGAAACAGGGCCATGATTGCTGCTGACAGAGCGCGCCTTACCGACCTCATGGGCGAGGCTCAATCCGTATATAAAAGGCGCAGCAAGATGTCTGAAGCGCTCGAGCGCCATGCCGGGGAGAACCCAGAGCTCTTGCTTGCGAGAGTTAAAGTAAACACCAAAGACTTTGATCCTGGCAGCATTTTCTCGGGAGAGGACGAAGAAGATGCCGGGCAATCTTACGCTGACCAGCTTGCTGATGAAATCGCAGTATTGTCTGGGTCTCTCTCGGGCAACATGCCTCCTGTCCCCACTGACTCCGGCGCCGGGACTCAAGGCGCTAGTGGCGGCAGCGGCGGCGAGGCGGCGAGTGACTTCACAATCCTGTCTAATTATGGAGTATCTGATGGCGTACTTGGCAACTTTTACGATTACGCCACTAGCGAGGCGTCTGTGTGGGAAAATCGCTATAAAAATCACGAGTATGGAGACAGGTTAAACACTATGAAGCGCTTCGCCACCGCTCCCAAAACGCCGCGAGAAGAGGTTGCTCTGGTTCAGGATGTCGTAAGCGGGATCGCTTCTGAGCTCGGAGCCACCAATGAATCGTTGAAGGATCTTTTCGGCGAGAAGAGCGCAATCGGCTTGTTTAAGGACAGTTGGCAGCAGTATCTTGTGGACAATGGGAAGCAGGACGCTAAAGTAACTGCTGACCTAGTGATGTGGTCTATCGCTGGCGCTGCCCAATATTTCCGCGAAGCGGTAATTGAAGCGCTTGATAGTCGCGAAGAGCGCCGGAGGAATGCGAGAGAGCGCACGAAGAAATTTAGCGATCACTTGAATAGGGAATACCGATAGGCTCGCCAGCCGAAATGTCGTTGTCCTGCGGGACTACCCTGTGACAGGAGATCATAGGGATGGCGCTTAAGAAGACCCTTGACCTCAAAATCCGCTCGGCAAAATCCCAGCTTGACGCTGATGACCAGAAGTTGCTTGATCAACTTGTAGCTTCTGGAAATATCGATCTGGTTCAAATGAGTGTTGACGACATCGTCGGCACGGTCTCCAAAGTCAAGTCTACATACGGCAACGCATCCCCAGAAGAACAGGGGCCTGCTCCTGGCGGATCGGTAATCGACTCCATCGTCAACTCTGCTTTTGGGTGGCAGTCCGACCAGGTCCAAGACATGTACGGCGGCAGAAGCCGTGGCCTTGTTAGGGAGGCGTCTTATGCCACCGCCCTCGCCAGCAAGGAAAACGATCCTCGCTACACCTCGTTCGAGAACCGATTCCTGGACGCCACCTCTGACGCCGCAATGGCCCTGGCCTGGCACTTCACCGACGCCGCAACCATGGGCATCATTGGCGGGTTCGGCGGCGTGGCCAATAAGGGGCTGGACTGGGTCAACAAGATCTCCGGCGGAGAAGACGGCAACTGGCTCGACTCTGTCGGTGACTGGATGGCCGAACAGGGCGAGGCCTGGAACAACAACGACTGGCGCAACACGCACACCACTGCAGGTGAGATCGCCAAGTGGACTGGACAGATTGCTGGAATGTTCACCCCGAGCGCGCCGCTCAAGGCAGCTTCGCTTGGCGTCAAGAGTGTTGGGCTTGGCCTTGCGGCAAACAAGGCCACAAAGGCCGCAAAGCTTGCCGCCAAGATGCGCTCCGGCAAGGAGGTTGCCGACGGAGCCGCAAAGCTCAAGAAGCTGAACGACAAGGCGCAACAGATCAAGGGCGCCACTCAGCCAGTTGTCAGGCTGCTTGACAAGGCCGCAGACGTCGTCGAGAACCCAGCCGGCAAGTGGGCCAGGTCCTCCAAGACCGGGACAACGCTACAGGTGGCGGCAAACTTCTTCTCCGCAGACGCCCAGTTCAACGCCGCAAGGGTCGGCATTGGCAAGCTTGGCGGCAAGGCGGCCAAGAGGCTCCTCGGAATTAACGCCGCGTCGGAGTCGCGTGCGGTTGCAAAGGTGCTCAGCCCGAAGATCATCAGGGCGGCGTCAGAACTTGGCATTGATCTGGCCCCGAGGGCGGACGACATTTCCAAGAACATGTCCCACGCCCTGAACGAGGCCCTTGAAAGCGTGGCGCAGACCAGAAGCGGAGTCAAGCGCCTTGATGTAGGCACCGAGGTCATGGATACGGTCAGGGACTCTGGCGTGAACTTCTTTACCGCCCGACTGCTGTCCGACCTGCTGCCCGAGGTTGGCGGAGATGTCAATCTCGCCTTGAAGATTCTCGAAAGGGTCCAGGAGTCCGTCGGCAAAAACGTGGGCGATCTTATTATCGGCAAGTCTGGGGCGGGCGTTGCTGAGCTGATCAGCCGCAGCATGAAGGGCAAGCGCGGGGCGCTGGCGCTCGAGCTGTCGCAAAGGACTCTGTCACATGCAGCCCAGATGTCGTCGGCATTTGCCATCAACGGCACGTATGAGCGCATGTGGCGCGCCCTGTCCGAGCCGCAGCTGTATCTGGCCAGCGGCCAAAGCGTAAGCGATTACGCGCTTCGCGGGTTCATCGACCCGGAAACTGGAGAGGGCAGCAAGCGTGAAGGCGTGCTTGGCGACCTTCTTTCCGGCGTGATCTTTGGAGCTGGTGCAAACACAATCAGAATGCTCCCGGTCATCGTCGGCAAGAAAGCCATGGTCAACGAGGGCTCCATCGCCAGGAACCTGTCCAAGTGGCTTGGCGGCGGACATGGCGATTGGGAAGAGATTGTCGGCCAGTCCAGCGCGGCCATCGACAAGGTCCTCACGGGCGCCCGAAGGAGCGGCGTTGCAGCATTTCTTCAGCGCAATGGCGCGGCAGTGGACATTGACCTGCTTACGGATCGCGAGCTTGCTGCAGTTGCCTCAAACTACAATGCATGGCTGTCTCGCGCCGGACACCGCTCCGTGCAGGGCGCTACCGGCATCGGCCCAGGCCAAAAGAGGCATATCAACACTGGGTATGTCAGGGACCTGTTGAGCGACGGGGTTGACGCCCAGCGCAAGGCCGACGCAAGGGCTCACCTGTCAAAGGTGTTAAAGGGCGAGCAGGACGAGGTGCTCGGCAAGTGGAAGAAGATGTCCCGAGACGAGGCGTTCCGGGACATGCGGCGATCCATCATCACCGCCATTCCGCTGTTCTTCGCCAACGGCGGGCTTGCTGCCGCGAAAGAGGTCTACGAGAACAGAGACATTGACTCGCTTGGCGTGTTCACGAGCCAGCTCGCTATGGCCTTCGCCGCCGCCACTGGCAGCCTGCCGCACATGGACGCCAAGGATGGGGTTGGGGCCAAGAGAAAGGACTCAAGGGGAATTCCGATCCCCGACGCGGAGCTTCCCGGCATGACTCAGGAGTTTGTGGAGAAGAACCGAATTCGCGAGCAGCTCAGGCACCTTGGAACCTATGATGCGGACCTCGTGCTAGTCGACCACAGCGTCCTTACTCCATCTGAGGCTGTTGGAGAGGCGTCAATGCATGCCGCCCAGCTCATTGACGAGGCGTCTAGGGAGATCTCTGGAGACGACAAGACCAATGGCGTTCCGATGGACGACACGGTAGTCATCCTTGAGCCTGGACAGATGCCGGCCAACGACGGCAGAAGGTATGTCCACCTGGACGAGCTGCGGGCCGTGGCCCGGTGGCTGAGGGGCCTTGCGGCGAACGGGGTAAACCTGCCGGAAGTTCTCAGGAGCTCGTCGGACGATCCAATCAACAGCGCGAGCTACTGGTCGAGTGTCATCGACGACATGGACGCAGGAAGCATGCACCAGCTTGCAAGGTTTGTCGTTGCTCTGCGCGGCAAGCTGGACGGGCAGACGTTCAGGGGAGAGACATATACCAAGGATATGCCTATTTCCGGCAAAATCATCGACAAGATCGAGCAGGAGCACAGGCTAAACCTGTTCCACACTGTCGGGTCTACTGTTGACGATGTGCTTGGCGCCATGGTCGACGAACAGCGAAAGATTCTCGACGACACCGCTGAAAGTTCCGGCTCCGCCACGGGCGCCGAGAGGATGGGCGCAAAGCCCGTCGTTAGGCGGATCAATATTGCTGGAGTATTTGGATCTGCTGAGCGGTCTGGGCTGTCGCAGGAAGACTACGACGCAGTCATGGACTTCATGGCGATGCAGGAACGGTTCCTTGGAATCGCAGAGGCAGTCGGCTCTGCTGCCGTGGACGGGTCGCCAGAGCGCGGACATACCATGCGCTTCGAGAACCCGTCCGGCGTGACAAAGAATGCGGCGAACGAGACCAACAGGCGCAACATGCTGGCGATCAAAAAGCTGACGGCCCAGATGCGCCAGCTCGAGGAGGCGCTCAACTCGCGGATCAAGTCCCCGCACAAGTTTACCCTGCACGACGACTCGACGGCCAGAATGCTTTTGGAGATGGCTGCCGACGGCGGCCGGGACCTTGCGCGCATGTTCGTTGTCGACCAGGCACAGCTCTGGTATGACGAGGGACAGACGCGGGCCAGGTGGAGCCTTGGGGACCTTATCTCGCACCTGCAGTCCACTGGCGCCGTGCGGGTTGACCCAAGAGGCACGACGTTTATCAACGACAACATTGACTACTCCGGGCTCTCCTATGCAGAGGCCAAGGGCCTGCAAAACCTTATGTCAATGCTTGCCGCAACCAAGGGATTCCGCGTCGTAAGGGACCAGAACTCCGAGCGCATTAGCGGAAAGAAGATCCTTGGGGCAAAGGTCACGATGCCGGACGGAACCGTGCTTAACAAGGGGCTGCTTGACCACCTTGAGATGCTCGGGCTTCAGTTCACGGACGATGCCGCAACTGCTCGGTACATCGAGGGCATTGCGACCGCCAACATGGCGGCCATGACTCCAGAGGGCATCGAGATCTACGCCAACCTTGTGGCGAGCAAGCTTATTAGAACCGACAAAAGCGGCCGCAGGCTCCTGTATATCCCGCAAGTCGCGGTCAACCAGCTTGCAGAGGTCGCAGCTCGAGAAGCTATCGGGCAGGCGGGAGAAGCGCTTGCCAGAAATATTGCCACACTCAGGGCCGCCGGGCTGGACCAGGATGCGTCCATTAGCACAGACGTCCTTGCCCACATAAAGGGCATGCTCGACCCGAACCTGGCCAGCATACTGCTTAGCGGCGACAAGTACACGATGGCGGAGATCATTGCTGCCGCTCAAAAGCTGCCAGAGCTGATAAGCAATACGGACCAGCTGCCTACGCTGACGCCCGCCATCACGCAGGACCAAGCGAATATCCTGTACGCCTACGCAAAGCAGATGATCGATTCCGGGCTTATCGACGGTATCGCCTCTACTGACCCAGCCAATGCGAGGTTCGGAAAGGTTGACGACATGATCGTCATCACCGACGCAGAGGCGGTCGGGGATGCAGACATCGGAAAGATCCTCAGCAAGGCGCTCGTTCGGAACACGGCAGATGCCATGAAGGAGGTCGAGAACGGGATCAGGATGCTGAACGACATCATCACGGGCAAGGACAATCCGGTGGTCGCCAAAGAGAACGCCATGCGACTCCTTTCCACGATGCGTCGATACCTGGCGATGGGCAATGCGTATGGATACAGGCAGCTCATGGAGCTTCTGTCGGCCGGCGGAGTCGACATGTTCATCCTGGACACCGGGACCGGCACCTACAAGGTCAACCAGCGGTTTGAAATTGCCAACATGGACGACACCCTGAAGTTCGTGAACGAATATTTCGACCTGACGCACTCCCTTACTGTTGCAGACGCCCTTGCTGCCAAGCAGGAGTACGGAGAGGCTGCCGCTGCCGCAGTGGCTCGCGGATACGACGAGCTGATCGGCAAGCACGAGCGCGACAAGGCGAAGACGGTTGGCGAGGTCATGCGCGACATTGGCATTGCGCAAACTGAGGTTCACGCCGCAGCCAGAGAGGGCATTCGCAAGGACGTAGAGGCACGCAGGCTGCAGAACAACGGGCAGCTTACGCGCAGCGACATTCGACAGATCGGCGAATCGCTGGTCAAGGACCTGCACGACGCGGTGGACCTCAACAGGGACAACGCCAACACCGAAACGGTCAAACACAGGCACAAGAAGATTGACGAGCTTGGCGAGCACGACATTCTCAGCATTGTGAATGCCGTAATGCAGTCGAGGCGGTCTGTCACCATTGCGTTTACAGGCGGCGAAACGATTGCCGGACCTGAGTACGACGGCTCGCCTACGCCGAAGCCGCAAGACCCCAAGAACCCAGAAGATGTAAAGAGCCAGCACGCAGCCTTCCATGCGACTGAGGCGATGGAAGACTACAACATCGAGCACCACTTGATGGACATGCTCGGCGACAAGGACTCTGCTCACAACGTTTCCAGCATGAGCTTCCGCGCCGGACGAAGCGGGCAGGACCCAAACTCGTATGTGCTTGAGGGAACAACCCTCCAGCGGGTTGTCGACATGCTGTTCAATGGCGAGGGGACTACAAGCTACGTCGGCGTCCACGAGAGCGGGAGAGTGTACAAGCGTGACGAGGTCAAGAGATTCTCTGCGCGGAAGGTCGCCGTCATTGCTGGCGACCTTGACAGGATAATCCTCCACGACATCCCGAACTTGGGCAACGCCCGCGTGTTCTCTGACAGGCTCGGGCAGATTGTCGGAAGCTTTGGCGACGGACTTGAGCGGACGAGCTTTGGCCGAGAGATCTTGGAAAGCGCAAGGGATTTCAGGCGGGCGCTTGAAATGCTGGTCGGCGGAAAAATGAGCCAAAAGGAATATGACGCATGGGTTGTCAGCAACAGGGCGAGCATTGAGCAGGTCTTCGACTTCCTGACATCGTACAGCATGTTCGGAACCGCCGGGACGCTTAGGAATATCCAGACCGGCGACACAGACATCAGCGATGGCGTCAAGTCGATCTTCAGCAGGGTGCATCAGATCGCAGGGCAGGGGCCAAGGCGCTTCGATAGCGACCTTCTCAAGATTGCGTCGGAGATTGCGTCGGAAAGGGACGCCAAGAAGGCCAGCAAAATTGATGAATACGGGCCGCTCTATGGCAGGGAAACAGAAGCCTACGGCATGGTGGATGGAAAGATGCGGGTTGTCGTTGTCGATGACTCCGACGGAGAGGACACAACCTGGGCAGACGGCCAGGTGTGGATCAACCCGCATGCCGCCCACTCAATTGCCACGGCGGCTGGATTCGACACCAGCAAGAGAGAGTACGGCGCCATCAAGGCCCTGCTAAATGTGCCCGGCGGGGCCGATGGGGCATTTATGGCGAAGTCCCTGCTTTCGGTAAACCCGCTGCTGACCGAATTCATGCGCAGCAACAATGTTGCCATGGTAATCACCAAGTCTGCTGCAAAGACGATGTTTGGAGATTATGAGGGCAAGGTGGCTGTGATTTCCGACAGCAACGGAAACCCGCTGTCCCTTCGCGCCGCCATCGGGAATGCAGAGCTTGGCGTGGCAAGGGTCAACGACGACGCGGTATTCGAGATGGGCGGAGAGCACGTCAGGTTCCAGACGATGGTTCACGCCAAGACGGATGAAGCGACGATCACCTGGCAGATGGAAAACGGCTGGCGGGAAGAGGCCGTCTCTGCGCTCACTGATGCATACATGCTTGGCGGCAATGTCGCGGCCGGCGTCGAGCTGATCCGCAAGATGTACGGCACGGGCATCGAAGGCAGAATGTCGTCTCGCAGCATAATGATCCGCAAGAACAAGTGGGATAGTGACAACGGGCTGGATGACGGGGCAACCAACCTCCAGAAGGCCTATCTAATGGCCAGCGAGTTTGCAAGCCCGCACGACCTCGGCATGGGCAACCAGTTCCTCGACACGCTCAAGAGCGCCATGCTGAAGGACAACGTGTTTAAGGGCAGGAGCAGGCATGGCGGATCGGCGCCGCTTGGCGCTGATGTGCATGGCGTGCTTGGCTCAAGAGAGGCCGTGCTCGGCTGGCAGTATGGCAACCGCACCCTATCCTCGCTCGGCGATAGCGCTCTGTCCAAGCTGCACTTCGGATTCAAGGCAAGGCCCCGTGGGTTTACGGAAACAGACGCCTCAAAGAAGGCCTCTGCCGATGCGATGGCAGAAGAGTACGGATTTGAGGGCGCAAACATGTACAACGACGGACCTGGCGGCAGGCATGACGACAAAAAGATGCAGGCTCGGGAAACGTCGTGGCGCAGCTTTAGCCTTGTTCGAAAGACAAAGAGGGGCAAAAACGGCGGCTTTATCTTCCACGCCATT
>Ga0099850_1000219_pt1 | contig 24634 bp, 18 predicted proteins | sample CB_VirMetaG_5_FD_79182 | JGI IMG/M metagenome (GOLD analysis project Ga0099850, IMG submission 79182) | Freshwater to marine saline gradient viral communities from Chesapeake Bay - CB_1508_1D Viral MetaG | ecosystem: Environmental > Aquatic > Marine > Coastal | place: USA: Chesapeake Bay... | reverse complement strand
TTGGTCAGTGTAGCTTGCACCAAGCGCGTTGTAGATATTCTCCACCAAATCAGTTTGGTTAAGTGTATGGAAGGTAGTGCGAATTGCTTCGTTAATCTCCAATACCTTGTTCGCTGGGCTGCCAATTGAATCATGAATACATGACAAGTAAACACCGTTGTTACCTGCTAAGCGTAGAATTTCACGGACGTGCGCACTGTCTAAAGAGTGTACATAGTTCGGGCTAATACCACGGGCTAAAGCGTCCGTGTCTTCCATAGCTTTGCCAGAAAGTTTCGCTGTATACTTTGTGCCGTACAGGTTGAAGCATTCAGTGTTGAAGCATTCAGTGATAACCGTCAAGTCGAAAGCATTCCACGTTGCGGAATGTGTTGGCGCTTGTTTAAGTACGCGTTTCAGGTTATCAGTTAGTTTTGTTAGCGCTGGCGCTTCTAACTTGATAGCCGTCATAATAGCCTTTTGTAACTTCTTAGGCGATGCCTTGTGTCCACGTTCTGCCAGAAACTCAGTTATGCGAGTAAGTATAGTTTGTTCGCTTGCACCGTAACCAAGCACCATTATTGGCGCTTTTGTTAGGTCGCGACCGAAATTTTCAAGGGCGTCACGCTCTAAGCCAGTCGAAAGTTTCAAAGCACGTTCAGCGATTACACCGTATAAATCAAACGGCAACGAATCGTGTGAGCTTTTACGTACGTTAACTAGCTTGGCTGTCTTCTCGTCACGGTAAATAGCCGACGTCCATTGTGTTCCGTTGCACGTTCCATCAATGTGACAAATTACACCCGTTTCACCTGTCGCCAAGTATTCAGCGAGTGCAAGTGCCGCACGTTTGGCGTATATGTCATTGGCTAGGCCACCTAGTACAATCTCGTTGATGTTCTCGCGAACCCACTGGATTCGGTTAGTAATAGAAACCTTGTCCATGCCGTGAGCGTTTGCAACGTGTAGATACAGTCCCTTCGGGTCAGTAATCTTGGCAGGTTTAGCAAAGTCAAAAATCGCTTTACATGCCTTGATGCTTTGGAAGTGTGTTAGACCACCGCGAGCATATAAACGGCCGCGCCAGTCTGCTGTGTGCGGAAAATACATTGTTTCATGGATTGGTAACATCATAAGTTCTTCTACAATGCGTACTTTGTCTTCATGAGCATTTACTACTCGTAGCGCTTCCTTCTCGTCTTCTGGTAACTCTGGCATTTCTGCTGCTTCTAACCACAGTGACAATTCAGCGCGAATAGTTGAATTGATAACATAACCTGTGTGACTAGCAAAGTTAGCGGCTTTGATGAAATCCTCAGAAACCTTTGATTTGCCTTTTACAAGTTTAAGGTTCTTAATCTCACAAATAGCATTGCCTTTCCCGTCTGCTACCCAAGTAATTTTGTGGCGCATTGGCTGCATTCTTGGCTGCGCGCGTTCCCACAAATTACGCATAGTCTTTACGCGTAAATCTTGCACGTATGGCGTAGCGCCGTATGCTTCGTAGAACGCACCGTCTTCCGTCAATGCTCTACCAGTTTCGCTATTTAGCAGCTCGGCTTTAATCATTGCCGTTACTAGGTCAAGCGCTACTGCGTCCGTGTCTAATTCAATGCTGATTGAATCGTCTGCAATCCAACCCTGCAAAGCTGTACTGATTGTCTTTGGCTCTGTGAATCCTGACATTAACAAGCTGTGCAAAGCCACCATTTTCAATGATGCGTTCAAACTTTGTTGGCGCTTTGTCGTGCCTTCTGGGTAAACCCAAATGTTACACTCTGGAACAACGTCCTCAATACGACCAATAAATGGCCCTGTTAGTTGACCTGCCATATCCTGAAGCCAAAGACGCTCTTGTCCGCGAGCGTATAAATACTCGCATTCTTGCTCCAATGTTGCACAAGCTTGGTTCGCGTCAACACGTTGCTGAATCTGTGCAAACTCAGTCAATAGCGCTTCGTTTGCTGCGTTTAATGTAACAGTTGAATTAGTCATTTTGATGCCTCACAGGTTAAATAGTTGCTAGGGATGTCACGAAAGCAAGTAATACATACATAAAGAATACGATGATACAGATGTTTAACACGTATTCCTCGTTGATATAACGAGTTTTCGATACCTGCTTCCACAAGCTGCGGCCTATTGTCGCTCTTGGTACTTTGTACAATTTTTGCATACATCACCTATCTAAGAAATTATCATCTTGAGCGCTGGGTTCGGGAGCTTTAAGCGTGTGCTTATTCCGAAATCCTAGAGATACTAGATGCCAATATGTGTAATTTCACTTCCAGCTTGTGGGAAGTGTTATCACCTCTCGCACTTGGGACTGGTCGCTTGCCAACTTGGTTACTCGTGTTCAATAGATAATACAAGGCCGCGCAGCGTTCACTTTAGCCTTGTATTCTCTAGGGAAGACGTGTAACTTTATTGGCTAGTGGACAGTTCCGAGTGTGTTAGTGGTGATTCACTTTCTACAACTGGTTAGTGAAATACACAATATTGGCATCGTGTAGCTCTTGGGTTTTGGGATAAGCACTCAGCGCCTTCTTTTAATCTTGGTTGCAAGCGGATGCGCGCTAGAGGCTAGGGATAGTAGCGGAATTACATAAGCACGCCACGTATACTCTGTTGCTAAGGTTAACCTCGCTGTTGATAAGTGGCCGCTTGTGTAATTGTAGCGGATAGCCCGTTAAAGCCCATATTTAGTCTTTAATCTTTTAAGTCTTTTAAGTCTTGTAAACTTCACAGACCTTAAAGTCTTCACTAATGTACCGCCACAACCCCACAACAATACAAGCCACATGCTAAACACGATTGCAACAGATATTGCTCTTGCTAGTTCATCTGCATCCATTACTACCTACTTACGTGTAATGAACACGATGATGCCTTGACTGTCAATATAATAACTCATGGTATTCTCCTAACGGTTAACAATTTAATTACTACAACTATAGTACATAACTACATACTATGTGTAACCTACAACTTCCATAACTTATACAATCCTTGTCTACTACGTGTGCACCCTTGATTCAACCTTGGTCTACCCTTGGTTTACCTGTGTGCACCCTTGATACTACTGTGTACTACCTTGATTTACCCTTGGTTTAACAGGCTGTATGTGCTGTCTGTGTGCACCATGGTTGTTCTAATGTAATGGATGTAAGAAATAAAAAGAGACATATCTAAGCGTCTATGTCCACACTATTCCACAACCACCTCACACCACCTACAACCACTAACTAACAACCAACTAACAATAACTTATTACAGCTACTGCCTTGTTATACCTTGCGTTAACCCTTGTTCACACAGGTTTACCCTTGGTTCTATCAGCGCAAAGGTTGTTTACACTGTGTGCACCCTTGTTTCAGCACGTGTTGGCTCTATCAGCGCGTATGTTGCTTGCCCTGTTCACCTATTTGTTAGCACGGCTTCATAATAAGGAGACAAAAGGAGCAACGTCTTTTTGTTGCGACCTCCTTATCCGAGCGAGTGCCCGCAGCGAGTTCTTTTGTCTTTTTGTCTTTGTGAGCGTAGCGAATGCCCTTGTGAGCGTAGCGAATGCTTTTAGCAACGTCTACGCAGTGACTTCCTGCCGAATAGGCATAAGTACCCCCTAAGGGGGACTTTGGTTTTGGTGTTTTTACGTGAGTGCCACTTCATATTTCTCACCCATTTTTAATATTTCGGGTAATCCTATCTAACCCTATCTCTACCCTATGTAACCCTAGCTAATCCTATGTATTCCTATGTGCACACAGGTCTACATCTCCCTACATCTCCCTATAACTGTGTACAACTGTTCTCCTTCTCTTTGACGGATTTAGGTAGTCTTAGGTAGTCTAAGGGAGTTAGGTAATACCCTAAGGCAGAACCTAAATAATCAAAAATAACCCACTAAATTAGCCCACAGACGAGAGATATTAGCCTAGAGGTACGGTAGTACCATAAATTGCCTTATACCAATAGAATGCGATTTAGAGTAGTTTTAGAGGACATGTCAAATTGACAGGCACTTCCACTATATATAAGGATGTATAGTATAAAGGAAGTGACCAAAGGATTGACTAGAGTAGGCGAATTAGTGACCTAGCCTATAACGCGATAGGAAGCAGCCTAAGAGGACGAAATTAGAGTAATGCAGTAGGGTTAGTATTAGCCAAATATACTGCGATAGCCTCACTCAGTTCGTCACCTTGTAGAAATCCAGCCCTATTTATAGCTAGTAGGTCATCTATAATGCCAGTTAGCTCGTCTATCTGTGAGCTTATTACTAAGTGTTGTGAGAATGCGTACCATTTCCCACCAGCCTTTAACTGTGTTATATGTACGCCTCTGTATACAAGTGTTTTGTATGTGTTATGTATTGTCATGCTAATCTCTCATCTATCTGTCCCAGGAACTCAAATAACTTGTCAAATGTACCATGACGAGTCTCAATTACTGTCTCGCCAACGACTACTTTGAATGTCCGTGCTAATTTGACTATCTCAACACCTTTGTACCAGATGTTTCCGTTGTCTGCTAACTGTAGCTCTAATACTTTTACACGGTGTTCTAACTCGGTTACTTTGTTTGCTAGGTGATAGGTATGTATGCGCTCAATGAAGTGCTTAACTCTTGTTAACTCAGTATGTTTCCATGAGCCTTCTTCCTTCATTGTCGCTATTAAATCTTCTCTATCCTTCTTAGACAGTGGCCAATTAGTCGCCTTGTCGTTATAAGGAATTTCTGGGTATAACGCTTTCCAGCTATCCGCTAACGGGTAACGTGATTCTGTTAACTCTGGATTACGAATGATATTCAACAGCGCATATTTGCGACAGTTATACTCCATTTGTGATACAGGGTTTGTCGCAACTCGTGCCGCCATTGGTCGTGTAACCAACTTGCTGCCTTGTTGTTGTAGCTCAATACGCATTTCTTCTGTTTTGCGGGCTACAATCTCGTCTATAACAGCTTGTCTTGCTGCTTGTACTTCTTCTGGTGTTTCTCTTGGTACGAATGCTTCAAAATCCACGGTAAATCCTTGGAAGGGTCTTTCGACCCTTATAAGTTATACTTCCGCGCCAAATGCTGGGCGGTCGCCTAGTGTTTTACTATCTTCTTCTAACAGCTTGTCTACTGTTGCCTGCAAGATACTAATCATTTCTGCGCGTCGTGCTGTTACCTTTGCCTCTAGACCTAGACAATTGTACTCAATGTGTCGTTTAAGGTCACGGATTGCTGGTTGATGTGCGCCAGAACTGTCTGCTTTAGAACCAAAGCCTGTACGGAAGGGTGATGCCATGTACTACTCCTTAGAATGTGCTGTAATCGAATGCTGGGTAGATAACTGTAGAGTCTGATACTACTTGACCTACGTTAACTGTGGTACTTGTGACAGAGTAATTACCGCCACGAGCGATGGTTACACCTGTTAGAACACCGTTAGCACCTACTGAGCTTACGATAGCATAACCTTCTTGTGTGTTAGTACCGCCACGCACAGGTAGTTGGTCGCCTACTTTAAATCCTGTACCACCGTTAGTAATAGTGATACCTGTTAGCTCTGTACCTGTGAATGTTGCTACCAGTGTTGCACCTGTTCCCGCTGATGCACGAGATACTACACTGTCTTCTTTGTTCTTATCTGCTGTCCATGGGTGACCGTGACCTTTGGACTCGAACAACGCCATTTTATCTGCGTCGCTACCTGTTTCACTTGAGTCGTCTGCAACACTGTCTGTTACACGCACTACCATGATGCCTAGTGCTTCTGCGCGGCCTTGTTTAACACCTGCCACAGCGAGTGGGTTGATTGTGTTAACTGTGTTAGTTGGGTCGCATAGTTGTGCAATTGTTACTTCACGAATTTTTAGTGTATTTGCCATTTATCTTTTCCTTTTGAATCTGTCTGATGACAAGCCTAGTACGCCTTTGGTGTGGTATTTACCTGCGTTACCACCCCATTCTGCAAACCATGCTATGTTTTCGTTTGTTTGTTTCTGGGCGATACGCTTTTGCTCGTCTACCGCCATGTGTTGTACCCACTTACGTACTGCACCTGCCACAGCGTCTACACTGTCGTCATGTAATAACGAGCCGTGGTCTACAGTAATCTTACTCAACTGGTGGAATAAGCTGTATGTCTGTTGTACGTCTATCGGGTGTCGTTTTATTGATTGTAGGTCATAATCTACTACGTCCTTGTGGACGATTAGCTTATGTCTACCCATTATTGGTTCTAGCGTATCAATGATACGTAGTTCCTTCTGGCCTGATTCCCACACATCCTCAATAGCTGGACACCCTGATTTACCCATACGTTGATATAGGTTTAGTAGTGTTGGTCGCCAGTTTGCTGCGAATGCACCGAAACCGAAGTTCTTCTCTAAGTCAATAGAGTTTACCTGATGTTTGAACGCCAGTCTTGACAACTGTTCGTAGTATTCATCGTTGTACCCACCTGGCAGCTTTAGTATCTCTGCAAGGAATACGTAACCGTGTAAGAAGTATGTAACTGCTGCTACTGTTTCGTCACCGTTCTTACCACCACCAGCGGTATCTACGTACATGTGTTTACCTTCGTACTTGTACATAGTGCTACCGTAACTAAACGGCTTGTATAACTCTGGTTTACATGCTAGACCGTGTATCTCTATTTGGTTGGGTGTACTTGGTAGCCACTGTATCTCACTCGGACCTTCGTCTATTGGGAAGTCCATCACTATTAAGTTCTTCGTCTTTAACGGGTGACGTTCTTCGTCTGACAGGTTAGTGTTCAACATGTGTTGCAAGTTGAAGTAGCTTGGTCCTTGGTCTAACTCTTTCTTAGTGAGAGCTTCTTCACCTAGTAACATTGGGTCAGTAGGTTTACCGCGTGAACCATCTATACCGCCACCTATCTGTAATGTTGGGTCTTTGTCTATCATATCTTGTAGATATGGTGCTAACCTTCCATTATACGTAGGTAACTCTTCTTTTGTAGGGAAACGACCTGTCCAGATACGGATTACGTAACCACGTTCGGGCAAGTTGTTATAGATTGAGTCTACTGTCTGCGGAGTACCTAGGTACATAATCCGCCCCTTTTGACAGATAGACGTAAAGTCTTTCGACAAGTGTTCTAATGCTGCACGCTGTACTTCTGTAGTACCGTTCTTTGATGACTCAATGTCATCTGGTATTAGTAAGTCTGCGCGTCTACCCTGCATGTTAGCTGTGATACCAATACAGGCTACTGATGGTGATTTCTCTGCACCTTTAAGCTGCCAATGGATATCGAACGCTTTAGATGATGCTCTGTCACCATGCTGTCTATCTGGTCGCATACATTCAAGTATGTCCCAGTTCATGATTATCTGGATAACCCAGTTTGCAATCTCTGCTGCAACCTCAGAACCTGCTGATATAATCAGTATTCTGTGTTTACAATCGTGGATTAGCTGCCAAACAGCGAACATAGCAACAATTGTTGACTTGGCTTGTGAACGCTGTGCCTGAATCATACCGTACTGTACGTCAGACTGTAGGAATCTACCTATGTCTATTTGTAACGGTGAGCATTTGAAGCCCATCAATTCTGTCATACAGTCGTACAGGAAGTCTTCAAATAACTCATAGTGGTTACGAAGTGCTTCTATCTCTACCCATCGTTGTACTGTCTCCAGCTCTACTTCGTTCAGCCCTGCCAAGAACTCTTCGTCTTGGCTTAGTTCTGTAAACGATCTTTCTGTGGATAGGTTAACTTCTGGACGAGAGCTACACACTTCTTCCCATTCTGCGTCTGAGTATTCGCCTTCTGGTACGGCTGTGCGCTGCCTGATAACTATCTCCGCTGCTTCCTCGCCTAGGAGTACCCTCAGTTCATCGTCGCTAAGTACATCTAATTGTTGCCTGTTCATTACTCACCTACTACTGATAACCTTGCTGCACCGCTTGCATCAACCAGTCGTGATTGCTTCTGCTTCCGTGATAATGCATCGGCTAAGCTGCCCATGTTCTTATCTATCTTCTTGTCTGCCGTGATATCGTTATCTTTCAAGAACTTCATGGCTGCTGCTAGTAGAGCAGGTGACGCAGTATATTGCATCTCGTCTGTCTCTACTACGTTACCTTCTTCGTCTAGCTCTGTTACTACTTCTTCACGGAGGACTTGCTTTGTTAGAACTTTGGCAACTGCTCCGTGTAAATCACTGAGCGCTTGTTCTGTTGCCTTACTCATTCAATAGCTTCTCTACCTGTTTAAAGAACTCGTCATCCTTAGTGGTCTTTGTAGACTCCACAAGCATCTTACCTGCCCATAGGAACAACCACACTAAGAACTTCTCTGTGGCCATCTTCAAGAATAACTTCTTAAAGAGACCTACAATTGCTGCTAATAGGATTTGCATGTTACTTCCTTAATAGTTTCCATATCATTATTATACGATGTACTACTGTCAAGAGTAGCACTATTGTTAGTAATACTCCGACTGTCATAATCGTCACTCTGTCTTTTGCCACTTGTTATAGATTGATAGTGTGCGCTCAATGATTAGTAGAACTAATGCTATGAACATACCTACCTTCAACCATGCACCCCATGTCATACCCATGAATACGAGCTGGTCGAGTTCCAACGCAGTAATGATACCGTCGTTGGTTGCCTCGTTTACTACGGGTACACCTATTACCACGCTGCTTACTGCGTTGTTACTCATATTATTATTACCTTGTTATCTTACAGTACCAACCGTTTACACGTACTGTAGCAACACCGTCACTCCGAATAAGGAATCTTGCACCATTATTAAGCGTATTTGTGTCACCCATGTATATCCCATTAAACCTATTTACCTCTTGTGTCCCCACAGCCTTGAATGTGTTTCTCACAAATGGTATTTGGTACGTTGTACCACCTACCCCTAGCTCTAAGTCTATTTCTATTACTTGATTAGGGCTGGTCGTGGTAACTGCTATGTCTAGCCTGATTTCTACTGTACTGCCTAGGACTAATTCCGTGAAATCAAAAAGGTTTCCCACACTGTCCCATAGAGTAGTCACATTGTCTGGTAAATGTGCAGTGTTCGTGAATGGGCCTAATGTGTCATTGGTCAGTAATGTGTCTGTCAATGTCGCTGGTACGCTTATCGGCGATATAGCTGTTAAGGCATCGTTATAGTCTACAAATCCTATAGACTCCCGCGCCACTTGTGTCCCCATAACCCCATATGGCATAGTTAACCCTCCACGACGGTACATGTCCCAGAAGTAACTATCGTCACCTCACTTGTCGGACATATGTACGGTTCGTAAAACTGGTTCTCTAGTAATGGCACTTGTCCACCACCATTGTTAAACTCTACACTACCTGCACCGCTTGTCATTACTATAAAAAAGTATGTGCGGTTTGTGTTGGCAGGTAGTGTTGTATTTGAAGTATATTCTTTACTCGTCAAATTGGCTGTCTTTCTAGCCATGTTATCCTCCTGTTGTCTACGAAGAACAACGAAGGATTCGTGTGTTCCTCATAAGGACTATCAAAATTTGATTGAAAACTATTCTAATAACAATCATAGTAGCCTCTCTTATGAAAGGCTACGAGTTTGTTACTGTACTACTATGTAACAATCCGAAACTTGTGGATAAACTTCTGGTTTCCGAGTAATGGGCGCATTAAGCGCCTTTGTTTATACGCTATAAGTACAACTGAGTATAATTCTAGAACCAGCTTGCAAATAAGTTGCAACGTCATCGACAGTAGTTCCGTTATTTAGTCTTGTTATAATTATTTCCGTTGCCCCTTCCGCCAACAATCCTTGTACAACTCCTAATGGATTGCCCGTTAAATCTTGGATATACAACGTTACTGGTATTTCATTAGATGAGTCGGGCAAATCTAGCGGTGTATTATCTAAGCCAGTTATTCTTAATGCCCCTGATGCAGAGCTTACTGATGATATTGCAAGCCTACCTTTAACCGTCACGTCGCGCCCTACTTGCGTCCAGCTTAGTGTATCATTATCCGCAGCTAGTGTAACTGTACCTGATGCGGATGTTATTTGCACTAAATCTGTCCCCTCTTTGTAAATGTTTCTGCGCTTAATTTCGTCGTATGATGCGGAAATATTAATATCCTCATTTACGTTTAGGATTTTAATATTTTCTGGATCGTATACTGCTATTTCTGCGTCAGAGCCTGTATGATTGCGCGAGTTAAGATTTTCTATCACCAGACCTTTTCTAATGAAGCCTGATTGCATCCTAAGCCCTGTAGCAGTTCCGTCTCTGCCGTTTAAATCTAAGTTTCCAATTTTGAAACCGTCAGAAATCTCATATATGTCACAGCTTACAGCTGCTTGATTATTATCTACAGTTATAGATTTGATTGAGCCTGAACAGCCAAACAACTGAACCGCGCGAGGTTGAGTACCTTGGTAACCATTTACCACCACATTACCACCTTGTAAGTTTTGCGAGTATGTCGCCCCGAAACCCCAAGCGTCAAAGTTAGTGTCTATGCTTCTAGCAAAATCAAAACTTAAATCTACAGTATTTTCAGATTTCCACCCAGCCACATCCATATACCCAACATGTAAACCTACAGTATGTATCTCATAAACGCAATACGTACCTCTTCCTAGGATAGCGCCAATGCTACCTCTCCCGCAGACCTTGGTTGATGATGACTCGTTACCAGTATAGACTCTATTATTAAATCCCTGTGTTAAATCTTTATTTTTGATTACACCAACTGACCACTCCAAACAACTCCAGAACGACGTTATATAGCTTTTTGATTTGTAGTTTAGTATACCATCAATGTGTGGTCTGATTGCATCGTCAAGCTCACTACCAAAACTGACACCTACGTAATGCGCATCTAGTGTATGCACCCAACCATTTATTTTTAGGTCTTCGCCAGATACGTGCAACTCACCTCTGCGGTTGCTTAGATTGTAACCGCTTGAATCATTAGTTGTACTATTGCCGTTTGTTGCTATGTCTCCTTCCACAGTTATCCTGTTACCACTAAACTCAATAGCGCTGACAGGTACTGTGTCCATTGATGAAACAGTGTTTGGCGGTAAAGTGAAAACAACACCCTTAGTTGAGTGTAGTATCAAGTCTGATTGACTAAAGTTGTACGGAGGATATACGCCAGCGCTTAATCTTACTTCTTTAAACACATTTAAGAGTGAATCAAGAAGTGCAATATCTGATAAACTACCGTCTAGCAAGAGTCCTGCTTGTCTTGTTGAAGGAATACTTTCAGACAACTTAAACTTAAAGCCTGTCTTGTATGTCTTATATAGCCCGCCCGTGTCACTATTCGCAACCACCTCGTAAGTAGCACCTGCATAATCCGTCAGTACAACTTTATCGCCAACGTCTAAATCCAGCGCCTGTGCAACGGCTAGGGTGACACCAACGTCACCCCGCTCGCTTGCCTGAATACGTAGTTCATGGTTTCCGTGTGTTACGTTAATCCACTTACTACCATCCCATTGTTTTCTGGTTCCGCCTACCGAAACCACTTGCCCCACGAAGGGGGAATCTGGATATACATTCATTTTATTAGTTTCCTCTTATTGTGGTTTTGCAAAGTGCGAGAAGTGTCATCACAATACAACTCCACTGTAACGGACTTCTGCATTTATCGTCAGAGTTCTATCCGCCCCAACCGTCATCGAGTTTGCTGCCGTTGTAGAGAATATCTGGCAACTGTTTGAGGCGGCAGTCTCTATCGCCATGAATAATTGAGGGTCGCCAGCTCTCGCCCAACCTGTGTGGTCTACACTGATATGCGGTATAGATGGATAATTTACATAATCCCATACGTAAATTCCAGTATCTCCGCTGCCGCCCTTTGTGCTTTCGCTCTGTCCGCTCAGAATTGTTAAAGGTACAGACGGACATCTTTGGGATGGGAGATTAAACTTAGTGCCAACAAAAGAGCCAGAAAGAGTAACGTATGATGCTGGTGCATCAAGAGTAAACTTATCCTCTGATATGTGAACTTGATACGGATTTAAACCAGCGCCAAGACGGTTTAAACTAGCATACTTAGTTAACCCGCTTGTGTTTCCACTCAGACTAAAACCGTCGAACGTAAACGTGGATTTCACTGCAAGAGTTTGATTATATAGCATTGTCACAATCTCTGTAACTCCAGCGTTTAGTTCAAACTCATTATCTTTGAGTGTCAGATTAAAGTCTTTAGAAACATTCTGACTTAGTGTAGATGAGCTAAACGCAACTAAAGTGTTAAAGTTGAACCCCTCGCCAAGCTTAACTATGTTGTTTGTGATTCTGATTTCACCGCCAACAATCTCTTGTAGCTCAAGCGGAGGATTAGCTCGCTTAGCGATTATAGTGTTGCCATCAATTGTGATATTTTCGCCGCCGATACCAACATCATTATCTATTTCACAAGACACGTAACCACTGTTTCTAGTGTTACCGTGGAAGTCCGCTGAGTAGATAGCGTTCCCATCGTTTGAAATACGGCTTTTGTGGAACCAGATATTATCACAAGGAACTCCGCCAGAAGTACCATCCGAACCAGTAGCAATGCCGTGTCTAGCTGCGTGAGCTTCAACTAATCCGAACCCATAAACATTCGCGCAGCTTGATATATTAATGCCGTATTGAGTTCCGTTAGCAGGAGCGTCATTAAAGAATCTACCGCCCTTGAACTCGCAACCAAAAAGCTTGTCGACCAACAAAGCCCCAACCGCGTTCGCTGATAGTTCTGCCCGTATGTTCGCACGCGAGTCGAACTTGCATGTAGCACCATACTTTACGGCCAACGCATAAATCGCTGAACCTGTAGTAGTTATTTTTGTATCGCACTCTAAGATAACTGGGTTTAGTTTGTACATCTTAATGTTTGTTAAAGACCCGTAGTACGCTTTTAAAGAGTTCTCTGTTGTGAGGACGCTAACACCGTCAACGCTCTTGATTACATTAAACTCTCCTTCGTGATACTCGGGTCTGTGAGGCGAATAGCTGTAGTCGTTTTGATTGTGGATTATAATTATGTCACCGCTTGATAGGCCAGCCGTGTTGGTGACAGCGAGATACTTGGAACCTTTAGCGTCCGCGCTGATAATTTGACCATAATCAACAAGTTGACCTTGGAAAGTGATATAAGCGCTAACGCCATGCAGTTCACCAGAGCCATGTAATTTAACCTTTCTGTCAGGCATAACATTAACAACATTAGACGTAAACTCGTAGTAACCGTCCACGTCTAACGAATCCCAGTCGAAAGTATCAAGCGCATTTAGCACTGCTGAGTTGTCTTGTCCAACACCTTCTGTCATACCGAGACCAGAGCAGCTTATTTCCTTGTCAATTAACCCTAGCTTTCTACCGCTAGCTAAAGTTGTGATATAGTATTTGCCAGTATCACTAGCATCAACAACTTGATACAGAGTATTGCCGCAATCAGTCAACCGCACATACTGCCCAACCTTCAAGTCACTCGCCTGAGCCTGAGCTAACGTAAGATGACTAGCCGCTGTTACGTCAACATTATCACCTACCTTCCCGTCCTCTACCCAAAAGCCTTCCATCTGGGTATACTCTGCGTTGGTATCTATTACTAACCACTTCGTACCTTCTGGGTACTCTGAGGCAGTTGGCTCTGCTTGGTCGGAGTACGTTATGATTGCGCCACCTTTAATGGCTTGGAATACCCGCCTTGCTTGTCCTAAGTTAATCGCGTCGTCATCTTCTATACCATCTGCTAACTGGCGTATTTGTTGCCCGTTCATGTCTAGTGGTACAGATAAGTCGAATTGTACAAGTCCTGTGAAACCGTCTTGTATCTCTTCTAGTATCATTAGAGACTGTGCGAATGATGCGTCTAGGTTACGCTCCCGTAGTATAGCACCGTCTGAATAGTTGTTTATCGGTGCATTACGTGGTACTACCCTACGTATGTAGAACCCTTCGTTAACTGGTACTGTACACTGTATCTGTGTGTTGCTTACCCATGTAAACGCTATTTGATTCTGTGTGTAGTCTTCGCCTTGGTACACGTAGATGTGGTCACGACTTAGATAACCTAAGTCGAAACTCACATCGTATACGGTGGCTGACCCTGTACCCAGATGCGTACGTATTGTCTGTGCCATTATTTATCCTCTAGCTGGGCTTCTATACCCTTATAAATTAAATCAGCAAATTGCATATTACCGAGTATAGCTACACCTTTAGCGGCCTCAGCTTTCTTCTCTAATGAATCTGCTGTACCTAACGTGTAGTAATCTCGCATCCAACTTAACATAGGTATCTCTGATGCTATACCTTCCGCTGCTGTCTCTACTGACATACGGTCTTCGTCAAATGCCTTGAAGCTACTGTACGCAATATGACCCATGTCTGGGAAGAACCCAAATGTAGATACGTATTTCTCTGCTTGGAAGTAGTCTTTCTCCCACGGCTTACTTATCTCAGACTCGTCACCTGTCAACAGGTATGCACCTGTTCCTAGCGTTGCAAACTTAGCTGTACGTGTCATAGCTGCCATTGCAGTATTCATCAGAACAGCAAGCGTAGCCTCTTTGTCGGCAAATTGCATCTGTCTGGTTAACTGTTTCTTGTTGGCAAGTATAGCTTGTTGCTTGAACTGTGCTACGATTGTCATTAAAGGTTTGTTAATCCATGCAGGCATCTCACCACCAATGGTTTGCTGTACCATCTGTGCATCGTCTCGATACATCGCTAAGTGATACCGTTCACGTACATCCTTTGGCCATTTGTCTAGGTTAAGCTTCTTTGCTAAACCGTGTTCGTCGTACTCTACGACATCTCTAAAGATACGTTTAAGCTGGGCATCCTCTGGGTCTAATCCTATATCCTTCATACGAGCTGCTGACATTTTGCCAGTACCATCTTTGAAGTGTTTGGCTGTATCTAATAAGAAAGATGCGTTTGCTATACGTCTCTCAAATCTACGAATCATGTTGAATCCCGATACCTTGCCTAGGATATACCCTGCTGGTGCTTTGTATTTACCGAATGAGGCTTTACCTGCTATCCAGTAACCCAATTTACGTACGTTCCTAGCTTCGTCCAGTGCAGCACGGTCTAAATGTACTGCTTGTCTGTCGAGAAGGTGCACGTCGTTGGATATGCCTGAGAGTGCTTGTATCTCTCTCATAAGGGCTTTGTCTTGTGTAGACTCTCCAGCTAGTGAGAATATCTTCTTAAACACTTTAGGGTCACTAAACAAGTTCAATACTGCTCTGCTAAGTACGTTACCCATCTCTGCGGCTTGTGCCATACCTAAGCCACCCATCTTACTCAGACTGACTGCATCTTTGATTTCGTTAAGTGCTGGGTCTAGACCTTCTCTTGTTGGTCTGCCCATTACTAAGTTTATCGTATCGTCAAATAGCTGTGGGTCTTGACCTTCTGCTATGTAACGCTTACGCAACTCGTCAATATCCATGTCTCCTGTGATACCCTTCCGTGCTAATGCAACACGTCCTGCCGCTCTGTTGGCATACTTGGCTGATACTGTGGATAAATCTGTCTCCATCAAATCCATGATACTCAGCTCACCATCTGACACAGTTGTATCTATATCAAGACGTGCTTTGGCACGAGCATCTACAGTAGTAGGTAACGCACCATCTACAAGGTCGTCTGTCTTAATCTTATCTAGTAAGGACTTAGCTGCTGATTGTGCTGATACCATATCCTCGATGTCGTTATGCTTAGATGCCAAGTAACCTTTGGCCAACACATCTTGTACGCGCTTCTCACCATACTTGGTTACAGCTCCGCGCATAGCACCATTATCCCATAATTGTGGGAAGTAGTTCTTTACACGTCTGTCTTTACTAAAGCCTGATACACCTGCGTCTACTAAGTCGTCAAACATCTTAGACATAGAGTTTTCAAATGCGTCTACCATCTTCAACACCGCTTGAGACTTGACTGTTACAGGCTTACCCTGACGTCGTTGTTCTAGCACTGTTGCCACATCACGACTAAACTTATTGACCAACGGACTGCCTTGCCCATCAAAATGCTGAGCCATCATCTTACCTACACCACGTTTACCATGTTCACCCGCATACTCACCAATTAGTTTGTGGTATATCGGTTGTGTGTCGGAGAGATACCGTGTACGCAAGCTATGCTGTTGCAAAGCTGCTGTTGGTTGTCTAACTACCGTACCACCAATACCTTCTGGTAGTTCTAGTAATTCTGAACCGATGAACTTAGCTACTCTAGAGTCTGATTCTAACATGGTCTGCGTCAGACTCTTTGTTTGAGTAGCTGTAGCTACATCCACTGCCGCACTCACCTTCCCTCTTTGGTAAGGTAATTCTGAGAAGTTTGCCAGTACGTGGTCAATCTGTTTAGCTGATTCTGCTGCAAGCTCTTCACGAGTCATGTCGTGTACAGACTTAACTTTTGCTGTTTCTGGGTCTATTACTCCACCTGATACTACACGTATACGTGGCTTCTCCAGAGTGACTGGCGGCCTCCCTGCCAACTCTTCTGTCTCTCGTTGTATGCTCTGTTGAGCCTGTTTCATCCGTGCTGAATAATCTTGGAGACGTTTGGCGCTGTTACTAATACCAGTCATTGCTGCTGGTACTACTACGCCGAACGCTGCACCATACTTCATCTCATTCAACATATCTGCTGATGTGAAGTTGGCGTCTGTTCCAAGTCTAGGCGTACCGCTTGCACCTGTTTCTAACGCGCCTGCTGCTGCCCATGTTACTACTTTAGCGGGTATACGGAGATTCCTCAATCGACCTACAGCCATTATGTCGTCTATAGTCTTAGTTACCTTTATTACACCTGTACCGACAACGCCACCTGTTGCCAACGTTACAGGACTAGCTAGTACAGCTGGTATGGCTGTCACTATTTGTGTTGCTAGAGGTAACTCATTGAAGTCTTCTTCATTCTGTAGAGACTTTAGTAAATTGTCTCGATACTGTAATGCTGAATCGTCACCATACTCTTCGGCTTCTTGCATCACTAAGTTGTGATACTCTGGTGGAACGCCTCGGACTAACTCTTCATCACTTACATCGAACTTGTCGTCGCTATACTTACGTGCATTGCTCAAGTCTTTATATCTGTTTAATACAGCTATATCATTGAACATGCTAAACGCCGTCTCCGTACCTGCCGCTAATGATTTCCAGAATCCTACGTCTTTCTCAGGATTGCTGCGGAAACCTGTATGACTATTACGAATGGCCAAGTCATACTTTTCTCGATTCTCTTTACTCTGATGTGCCCAGTCGTAAGCCATGCGGTCACTACCGTCATACTGTTTCATATCAAAGTCACGCTGCCATTGCATGTTTTGGTAGCGGAATCGGGCTACCTTCTCACCATCACCGTAAGCAGTATACATAGCGTCTTCATACGCCTCTCTGCTTATCTCACCATCTTCGTATTGCTTGTGTGCTATATTGAATGCATCTATATTCTTAGCAACTGTCGCGTATTCTTCTCTATCCAACAGTTCTCGATAGTCTGCATACTGGTATGGTGCGTTCTGTGAGAAATACTCTTTGAACAAGTCGTGTTGTTCTGGGTTTGGGTGTTTACCGTACTCGATGCTGTACTTAGACATACTTTGGTCTAACGCCACTAAGCCATAATCTACTTCACCCTTTGCTGTTTGTATCTTTACATCTGCTAGGGTACGGCCAAACTTACCTTTACCTGCTTCTTCTGTACGTACTTCTGTACCTACAGGTGCGATAATCTTTGCTTTGTCACTGGCATCTCTACCAGACTGAGTGTTGCGGTCTTCATTAACTGCAACACTTTCGTCTGTATTGATACCTAAGACACGCGTTGATGTACCGTCTACACGGAATGTATCTCCATCCGTATTCTTAGTAATCTGTGCCATTGTTATGCCTTAGAATCTTGTTAGTACTTTACTTATGTCTACCGAACGATTACGCTTTTCACGGAACTGTCGAGTAGCTTTCTCTACTTCTTCTCGCTCTGTTACGTATCGCTCTATCTCTTGCATCTCGTCTGTGCTAATGAACAGTTCATTGTTCGATGACGGAGATGATGCAAATAGTCCTGCCACACCTTCTTTAGTATACCAACGTAAGTTAGGTATCTGGGTGTGTGACCGATAAACTTCTTTGTTTGAGCCACTTAAATCTGCATACTTACCTGCTAGGAAGTTGTGCTTTTCCGCAATAGTAATGAAGTCTTCTGCTGTCCACTTAGTAACTTCGTTTAGGTAGGCTGCATTTGAGATTGTGCTGCTGAATATCTTCGTCTTACCGTTAGATACTCGCATTCTCATAGAGTGGTCTGCTTCTTTGGTATCATAACCAAATGCTGTCACATCTTCTCTGTATGCTTCTAGCTCGTCGGTAATCATCTGGTTACTTGGGTTGGGTATACCTAACTTCTGTAACCGCTGCATCATCCAGTCACGTCTTGACATATCACCGATTAGAGTCTTCCACTGGAATCCCGCTGTGTCAGCTTTACCCTTATTCTGGTTATACGCTGTCACTTTCTTCTCGATGTGCTGTTGTCCTGAACCTGCCTGTACACCTAATGACACTATCTTCCATTGTCGCAGTGCATCCTTACCGCCAATCAAATCGACTGCTTTCGGAGACTCCAACAACTTATCTACCATACGTGCTGTCTGTAGACCTACTTCTGACACATTACCATTCTCGTCGAACATCCGGTCAGTAGCTTGTGTAGCTGTCGAAAGGATGGTCTTTAACATCGGTGACACCTCACCTGTACGTTTCATTTCTTGTAACGTCCACTCTTGTAGCTCAGGATTCTTCTGTAGCTCCTGTGCATACTCAGTCACCGTAGGCGGTAAGTCTCCACCAATGAATGTCTGTGCGCCTGCTAACAGATGTGTGTCAAAACCCTCTTCACGTTCTTTCTTCGTTAAGTTATGGGTTCGCTGCAAGTCTGCTTTAACTGCTGGTTCGTTCGTACTGAAATACGCTGCTAGTGCATTGTCCTTCACTACTTGTTCTTCCAACTCTGCAAGCTTCTTGTCTGCTGCCGCCTGTGTCTTCGCTTCTTCTTTCTGTAGAGCTTTAGCCAAAACTTCTGCTTTAGTCAGTCCCTGCTCCATGTGCAGCTCGCCTTTCGCCATAATTAATAGGCTACGGTCTGAGCCTGATGCAAGCTTGAACTTTTCTGATAACTCTTTACGCTTGTTTGCTACTACGCTTTGAATCTGTTCAGGTGTCTGTGCTCGCTCTAATGCAATGTCTGCTTTAGTACGTATTAAGTCAACCTGTCTATTAAAGTGCGTGTCGTACTCACTTACAGCATTATCCCACTGATTCAACTCAGGCGCAGTAAACGTATTAACGAATCCTGTGGCCTGTGCTGCTTTCATAGCTCCAGCATTACCTGCTTTCATATGTGTGGTGATTGCTTCCATCTGCAACGCTCTGAACGCGATTGAATCCATACCTTCTGGCTTGTACTTCTCAGTAAAGAAGTTACTTACCTCTTGTAAGTGTGCGTCCATCTCTTCTGGAGAAATGTTGTTTGCGCGCTCTAAGTTGTACGTATCTAATCTCTGCATCAGTTGGACACGTGTGGTCTCTTGCTGCTGCTGTTGGTTATATGCGTAATGTTGCTTGTAATGTGCGTTGGCTAACTTCTTATTTACGTCTTGTAATTGACGTAGCACGAGCTTCTGTGTTTCAGGGTCATCCTTATACTGCTCTAATGCTTTGTTGTTAGCTTTCTGTAGTTGCTCATGGTACTGCTCAGGTGTACTACCTGCATGTGTACTCACATTATGTAACTGCTCTAGATACGACGCTTGTACTTGGTTCTCCACAGCACGTTGTTGTGCTGCACGATACTCAATGTTTTCACCAAATATAGCGCGTTCCCATCCTGTAGTTTGTTTTACTTTGTCTACAGAATTAATAGCTGTCTCTGTACCTTGGCGTATCTCAGCATCGAGTATCTTCTGCTGTTGCATACGACCGCCCTCTTTCTCAAGGACTGCGCCTAATGCGTCACCTATACTACGCCCAATCTGTGCAATACCTATGTCAGATGCTGATAGCTGCTTAGTACCTTGTGCTATATTTGCTCTTACTATTCTACGCTTAGCAGGTGGATTAACCACACCTGCATTAGCGTCTGTTATAGCCGAACGTTCTGGTAAACCGAACTCTGCCATTAACCTCTCCACAGGCTAGCGAATGCTTCGCCTTGTTGTATGTTACTTACTCCGCCACTGCCGCCTGTAAAGTATTGTACAGTGGCATCGATACCTGCCGATAGACCTGCCATTAATGGGTCTGATTCTGGTGTGTCTGGTATACTCTTCAAGTCCATAAATGCGTTGTTGATACCTGATAACTGTTGTTCAGTTAACTGGTTTGCCTCTGCTTTAGCACGTTGTCGTGCCATAGCTGCATTACCTGCTATACCTTGCATTACTGTATCTATTGAGCCACCGCTTACACCTGCTGCCGCTGCGTTGACTTGTGCCATTGCCTCAGCCTGTTGCTGGTTCATCTCTATAGCTACGTTAGTAAGTACCCTATCCTGATTAATTGCGGCTATATTGCCTTCGGCTGTATTGATTCTGTTCAGTGCTGCGAAACGTGCTGACTGTAAACCATAGGCTTGGTTGTACGCTTGTACTGTACCTGCGTTGTCGCCACCACCTAATAGATGCAGTGTCTGTATACCTGTTTGTGCAGTCTGTGCGAATAGATTCATTATAGTCTCCTGCTACTTTGTCTGTACTGACCTTCCCAACTAATACCTGCTATAGTCATACCTAGATACCCGTCGGTGTAGAATGTAGCTGTTGCTAAATCTGCATCCTGTGAGTAACTAAACTTATAGTCACCAGTGTACAAATCTACTGTCCCTATTAGGTTCTTGTTACTACCTAATACACGTGGAGTCATTTCTTGGTCTTCATAGTCATAGTAATCTGACGTTATCTTCATACGCACACGCTCGGTGTCCACAACATTCAATACAAACCTACTTATCCGTACACGGTCTGTTGTGACCACTATACCTGAGCCATCCTCGATGAATGGTCGTGTCGGTTCATATGATGATGTGAACGGTAGCCCTACATACACTTTACCTGCGCCAATGTCCTCATTAAATGTAAGTACATCGATGTGTCGTGTATAGCCTATGCTCTCTAGCGGATAGATTGTCCCACTACCCATCACTACTATCAGTTTATTGACTAATGTCTCTGCACCCCATGTGTACTGGAATGGTAGTGTCACGGTAGTACCGTTTGTGTCTAATTCTATCAGATTGTCCAAATATACTTCGTGAGTGTTTGTCGCAACTCGTGAGTACATATTAAATGTCTTGGCGTACAATCTTCTGGAATTAGCTACTATTAACGTCAGTGCTGACTCTGTAAAGTCCAAAGCCACAATCTCGTCTACATCTGGTATAACCCACTTACTCCATGCCTGCTGTCCTACCGAGCCTTCTTGCGTGAACTGTTCGTAAATGAATAGCTCATTTGGCGCTGCTCCTGTAGTAGTCATTGCTAGCATTTCTAGATTAGGGCTACCTGCGAATAGCTTGGCGTTACCTTTCATATAACCTATCACATGATGTGTTATCTGATTGGCCGCGTCACCTTGGTCGCGTTTACCCGTATACTGGATTACTCCTGTACTATCGCCATATGTTATTGGCATATATACAGACGTACCCATAGATACTGGTGCTACAGTTGTCTGGATAGTGTGTGAGGTTGTTAACGGCATTGCTACTGTCTGTGGTGTAATACCTGTCGTACCATCAATCTTGAATTGTCCATTAGACGCTACAATCATGAGGTCTCTGTTGTGTTCTACCACGTACTGTAATTCATCAATACCTGTTGCGTTGGACGTAACTTCAATAGGGTCGGTCACCAGCAGTTGTACTGCGGATTTCTTCCACCAATTGAAGAAGTTGTCTGTACGTGTCATAGCTACATCATTCTCTGATAATAGCACTAACCGTTTCTGGAACTGGCTGACTGCGTTAAGTCGTCTACCTACGAAACTTGGTACTGGGCATGATTCATTATCACCTGCGCGTCTCTCTGACCATGTAGCCGGACCTACTGTGAAACTATCCGTAGCATTGTCGTATACCACAGTGTGAGGCATTGTTGATGCGTCAAACTTGTATGGCTCGTTTGGTGAACGTGCTTCATCCCATACGACTTCTTGCATACCACCTGTGTTCTCACCTTCTAGTGTCACTGCTTCAAGATAGTATGTACCATCTTTACTTACTGGGTCTGGTTTAACTGTTATACGTGTCCCAGGAATTGCATACAGAGGTAAACCTTCTATGTTGGCAACTGTTTCGCTTATAACAACTACGTCATCCCCACGACCACCTTCTACTGTAACCTTTGGCCATACTGAGTTATCGTCATACTGGATGGCAACGCTAGAGCCTTTTGCTACCGTAGTGATACCAGCTATTGCTGCTAAATGCTCTGCAATCTTTGTCGCTACCGTGTTTACTGCACGGGCTGCATCGTGTGCAGCTAACGAACCTCTAGGGTCATCAATACCGTCACCTACCGTGATTGTGGATGTACCTAGGACATTGTCATTTGCATCACTCACAGTAACCGTTAGTGTGGTACTATAATTCAATGCGTGCAGCACGTTTATATGTACGGCTTTCTGGATGGTGTTTGCGTCGGTATCTGTAGACAGTTGTACTACTTTGTCTTTGTTTACTACAAATGTCGTATCATTTACCGTAGCCATGGCTAACTCGCCTGCACGATAGCTCCCAAGTGTGCCAGTTAATGGCTTGGGTTGGTTGTCTATGAATGCGTTAACTGTCCCATCATCTTCTATCACTAAACGTATACGCTTACCTTTACGATAGTAACTGTGATGTGCTATGGCCGTATCCTCTGCGAAGGCTAGGGCTGCATCCCATGTTAGTGGCGGACGTCTTGTCAACTTATTAACTGGGTCGCTTCGCATGTTAATCTGCGCTGCTGCTTGACCTTTCGCGCGGTTTCTTGGGGCTAATGTACTAACCCCATGTATCGGCGTCGGGTATGCTTGTGCTACTCGTGCCATTAGAAACCCTGCCTTAAATATGGTCTTACGCCTTTGCGTGCTAAGTATACACGTGTCTTATCAAAGACATTCAAACGTCTCTGGCTAAGGTCGTCACTCTTAACATCTACATAGGCGATTCCTGCTTGTTCCTTGAAGTAAGAAGATTTCGCTGCATCTTCTATCTCGTCCATTACAAACTGTGCTGCTGCTGCATATGCTGCATGCCGTTGTAATGATGCTGGTAACTCTGCCCACGACAAGTCGTATTGTATACGAACTGCTGTTGGGTTTGTTGTAAACACATACGACTGTATCGCTTTGTTGTACAACTTGTTACCTCGGATTACAATACTGGAATCTTGGAATACTGCTTTTGTAATATGCGTTGCTACGGGTATCTCTCCCGTTACCGCATCTCTTGTGAATGTTACTGTGTAATCAACATTACACCACCAACCCTTAGCTTGTACTTGCTTACGCCATCTGTTTAGGGTGGCCTTTGCGTTTATTGCATCTGGATGTGGTGTCTCTAAGCTGTTTACTGGAGAGCTGCCAATTGCTCTTAGCAACATGTTCATTGCTTCTAACTCGTCCATAATAAATCCTATTTGCAAATCAGATTTAGATATACGAAATGTATACCTATGAAGGACACTCATATGAATGTCCTTGAAGGTATCACTTATTAACTGTTACCAAACTCTGTGGTTGAAGTTAAGTCTGCACGGAAGATAGCACCTGCCATTTCTGCACGGTTTGGTGTAACCGCGAATGATAGGTAGCTGTCAACAAACCATTGCAACTCTGTTTTGTTGTAGTGTACGTCAGACGTTAGTGGGATTGCTTCACCCGCTAACAATGCCTTAGGCATGATTAACACGCACACACAGTTTGCGTCTACACGAGTTACGTCGTACGCATTGTTGTTACCCGCATTTGATAGGTAGTGTGTTTTGCCTACGTCTGAATGTTTCGGGAAGCGGTTAGTCTTCTCGATACGTACACCGTTAGACTTCAATACTACACCTTTAGCGTAATCACCATTACCTGTAGAGAACTCTGAGCTAATAAGCTTGTCGTTCTTCAATAGCGTGTAATACTGTGCTGGGCGTAGTAAGATCACTGCACCATCTAAACTTACATCTTTCTCTTCAATGCCTTGACACATGTCTTGGATAGCAAGTTCTAGAGCGACTGGGTCGTTCTCGTCACCTACTTCACCAAGTTGTACTGTCGTTGCACCCTTAAAGCCGATTGGTGCTGAGCGTGTGATGGTTTTAGCTGGTCCTGTCGGTGCGCCCGAACCTGATACGATACGGTCTGCCCAACCACCTTTCTCTGCGCTACCGATTACCGCATCTGTTGCAGGGTCTTTGACTGGTACTACTACAGTTACCTGTGCCGCCTTGATACCTTGTACTAAGAACGCTTGGTCTGTAAAGATACCAATTTCTTTACCATGCTCTGCGCCCACTTCCATACGCACATCTAAGCTTGAGATGAAGTCGTCGATAAGCGCTGTGGCTGTACGTGCAAGAATCATCGTATCTACTTTGATACTGATGTTATCAAACGTTGGGCTGTGGTCT
>Ga0099850_1000215_pt1 | contig 24740 bp, 31 predicted proteins | sample CB_VirMetaG_5_FD_79182 | JGI IMG/M metagenome (GOLD analysis project Ga0099850, IMG submission 79182) | Freshwater to marine saline gradient viral communities from Chesapeake Bay - CB_1508_1D Viral MetaG | ecosystem: Environmental > Aquatic > Marine > Coastal | place: USA: Chesapeake Bay... | reverse complement strand
TTTTATAAATCATCCACCCATCTTTAAAATCTTTGATGAAAGAAAAATTAAAACCGCGAGAAGTAAATTCTTTTTCCATAAGAAGATAGCCTTCTTTGTCGATAGATTTTGACATTATTTCCATTCTAGAGCTTCGGAGATTACTGGAAACTCTTTAGTAAAAATGTTTTTAATTGCAATAGCAATTTCACGATGTTCTTTTTGAGTATCCTCTTTTGCTCGTAAATCAATATAATGAATCCAACTACGAAGAGTTCCAGTCATATACATTGTAGTTTGAGTTATGAGCGGTAATACCATTCTGGCGCATTCTTTAGCCATCCCATATTCAATCAGTGCATCATAAGCTTTGAGACTACTATCCAGAGCATTGTTAACTAATTCAAGTTTTTCTGGAGGCAGATCAACTTCAGCATCGCCGACCTGCCTATTGGTTTTGCCCTGCATTCGCCATTGAATATCTTCTAGTTTTGTGGCAACACTATAACGCTGACTAAACTCTTGAAAGCTAAAAGACCTGTGCCTAAGAATTTGCGCGGCGATAGCTCTACTTGTGACTATTTCAATCGTGGCACTTACCATTTCAAACGGACTCCAGTGTTGATGTTTAATGAGGTATTTTAATAGTCGAGGCGCAGTTTCAGTATTCATCTGATTGGATGGATTACTGACTCTTGCGCAATAAGACACAATGTCTTCGGCGCTATTTAACCCTTCAATTTTTGGAGAGGTTACCGCTACTAATTTAACTTGCATATTCTTCTCCACATCTTGGACAAGTTTCATATTTTGTCAAGATTTTTTCACCACATTTTTTACATGTTTTTCTTTTCCAATCGATTGAATCGTAATTATTTTTAAACTGTTTGCTAAAACATTTTCTTGGCTTTTCTCCTTTACCAGCGCTCATTTTAGTAATAGTTATATTTTTGTCTCAAATTATTTCAACAACAGTGTCCATGTTTTTTTTGGTCTTCTTTTTTTAATACTTCTCTGCCGTCAATGATTTTATATAGATCTGTGTAAGCTATTTGAACGGCGTGATCTATTTGTTTGACTATTTTAGAAATATTAATTGATTCACAATCAATATTTTTAACATTTTCAGATAGACCAAAAAGAATCTCTTTTATTTTTTGATGATCTGTATGATGCATAAGAAGTTATTGCGGCGTGAATGTTTGATCTTCCAACTGGGCTCATACTGTGAATGGCGTATTTAGGAAAGTCAAGATTTTTTTCTTCGCAATATTGAATAAGCCATTTGGCGCAATCGTAGCCAGTTTTTTCTTCAAATGAATTGTATTGGTAAGAACCGTTTTTTTTGTAAAAGAGATCAGCCATTTGTTTGTAATGCTCAACACATAAATCATGATCGAAGCTTACAAATTCTGGCAAACCTTTTTCTTCTATTTTCGCAACAAAATCTTCATAAGACCGCACGATTTCGTATTCAACATCAGGAATTCTTACCCAATTTACTTGGTGAGGCATCCGACAATCATCTAAGAATAAAGAATAACTCATTTTAATAACCTTCAGAAACAAAACATCCGTATCCGGCTTGATGTTCGTAAGTCAATAACCCGCATCTTTTACTTTTCGGGTTCGCGCAGACTCCGAAGTCAAAGTCGGCGCCTTTATTTTCTTCATTGTGTAAAGGAATAAAATACTTACACCCGCAGCTACAATCAGCGTAATTATAATCTGGATCAAACCAGCGAGTAATTTTGCCTCCATATTCGATATAATCGCTATCTAATTTTTTGCACAATTCCAAAAGATCATTTTTTCTTTTTGCCATTTTTAATTTTTAATCCATAATTTAAGTTAATCCAGCAAGCCTCAATATAAGCGCGATCTTTTGTAAGATTTAGTTTTTCTTTTATGTATTTGGCGGTCCATTTTTGCCATTTTGCATTTTGCTCTTCGGTATATGTAAATTTTTGATACCAATTTGGTATTTTGTTTTTGCACACATCGTCGTATTTCAATTCAATATTCGCGATTTTGAATTGTTTATCGATTATTTTTTTAAGATGATTTTCTTTCATTTTTATTTGCCAGTCGAACCGAATCCTCCGTCTGAGCGAACAGAATCTTCAAGTTTGGCGACTTCGCCCCATTCTACGGAATGACATTTTTCAATAATTAATTGAGCAATTCTATCTCCTTCTTTGACAATGAAGTCTTTTTTATCTGAGTTGAAAAGAATAACACCGATGTCGCCGCGATAATCAGCGTCAATAACGCCAGCCAAAACATCTATTCCATTTTTGTAAGCAAGCCCCGATCTTGGCGCGATTCGCCCGTAATAACCTTGTGGGATAGATACGGCAATATTTGTTTTAATGAGTTTGCGAGAAAAAGAATTAATTATTCCTTCTTCCGCTGCATAAAGGTCATACCCCGCAGCGTAAATGCTTCCTTGAGTTGGGATTTTGGCTTTTTCTGTTAGTTTTGAGATTTGGATTTTCATGCTTTTGCTTTTAACATTGAGATTAAGATTCGAGCTTCTTTCGCGGGAACATCGCTAAAGCCAGTCCAAGTTTTAACGGCTTCGTTTCTGTAAGTGTTCATTTTGTGACATTCTCTCAAGAAATTAAGAAACTCCGCCCAGCCGTCGTAACCGTTGTTTTTGGCGACTTTTTGAAGGACATCTTGAGAAGAAGGCAGCGAAGTTTCGTTTTCTTCTTCAAAAGTATTCGGAGTTCCTTTTTTTGAAGTATCGATTTCGTCGCTTCCAACGATGTGAATATTCAAAAAATTTCTTACAGCCCGAACAAACGCCCGATTTGCTGCAATAGTTTCCAAAAACTTGACAGCAAAATCCGAAGTGTTATTAACTGTAGCGTTTGCCATATCTTCATAATAGCTTTCATAATCAGACTCATAATTGGGAATCCACGTAATACCACATTTTACAGCTACGTAATTAGGCTCGCACTTAATTACATCATATTTTACAGATTTGTATCCTCTTAGTTTTGCCAGTTCTTTGATGCCTCCAAGCTTGATAAGTAGTTGATGGTCTTCCAGTCCATCAATAGAGTCCGGAAGTTTTTGTTTACGGGATTCAAACCATCCTCTATTTGGAAAAAGGAATTCGGGCTTAACCATAGCCCGCCAATTTACGGAGCCGTCTTCGTTTGTGACGTAATTAATTCCTTCTATCAATCCCCAAGGGTTTCTGGATTGCGGTACTAAATGTGGATTATCGTTCATTATATATTTTGAAAAATTCTAATTCTTCTTCGAATGACTTTGAATATACTACATTTTCTTCTGAATTGTCAAGTTTTTTGTTTCTCAAAAAATTGGCTTTGCATGAAAATTTTTGGCCTTTAGATATAAGAATTTTTGAGCTTTTAAATTTGCTCGTTTTTGATAGTTTTTCTATTTTATCGAGAGTCAATTCTTCATTGAAATCTTTTTCAACTTGCCAATCCAAAAATTTAAAACGAAAATGATTTAATCTGTGGGGATCAGAACAAAACATTCTTATTTTTAAGCCAATTGACTTGCAAAGAAGCAAAAATTTTTCAGAAATATTGTCCGAAGCCATCACCGTCAAAGACAAAATATTGCTTCGATGATTTGCGAGCAAATTCACATTTAGATCTTTATCCGTTACAATATTCACTTTTTTGTCCGTCACCCAATACTTGAAAGTATTAACGTCCATAGAAGAAATAAGATCAAATCGAAGGTTTATAGAATTTCCCTTTAGAAAATCTGGAGAACTGACGAAATCAGGAACGACTTCAATTATTTTTTGATTGTAATTTTCTCCAATACGAATAAGCTCATATTTGTTTAAATCATTTTCGATATTGAGTGTACTCAGTATTTTGTGCGCGACTTCATAAGGGCTTATGAAATTTATCGTTTTAGGGTCTTCTTTTAATTGATTGTAAGAAGGTTTATTATTGTCGCGAAGAGATTCGATTATTATTTGTTTTTCTTTGTTCCATATTGGGCTTGTGTTTCTTGAGTCAAAGACGGAATATAAACCAATTGATTTAATATCGAGCGCCGAAGCTAAATATAGCGAATAATTTTCATTTGCCACAACCAACAAACTTTTCGATAAAAGATACGCTTCTTGTTTTTTGTTTATTGTAATAAAGCATTTGTCGCACGGAAGTTTGTAAGATTTGTCGTTTGCTATTTGATACGCTTCTATTCCATTTTTCTTTAATGAATCTTTTATCAGATCAAGAACGTCGGTGTAAAAATCATATTCGCCATCGGGATATTTGCATCTAGTGTCAAAAATAATAAATTTATCCGTTTTTAACGGGAAAAACAATTTATCAATATGAGGTTTATCAATTTTAACGGCGCAATCTAAAGCCATTTTTTCAGCGATATTCATGATAAAAGATTAAATGAAATTTTGTCTTCGGAGTTTCTTGTATAATTATTGCGGACAGACAAATAAGGCGCAAAAACAATATCAAAATATTTTGGTCTATCGCCTTTTCCTTCAAAAAACAAAGGATCATTCATTTCTTCTGAAAAATATAATGTTTTTTCCAAATCCGGGTGAGAATTGATAAGATCGACGTATTCGTGTTTTGTGAAAAAGTATATTTTGTAGTCTGGATATTGTTTTTTAATAGAAGGAAGAAGAGAAGATGCAATAATGACTGCTTCTTCGCTGGAAGGCTCAATAAAAGCTATTCTTTTTTCATCTTTATTCGCGGCCAATTCTTTTTTAAGGAAATTGAATTGTTGTTTTTGGTTTTCTGAAAATGCGACTTTTTTGAAAAAGTTTAGCACGTCTTTTCTTTTTAGATCTGTTTTTAGTCTTTGCATCCAATGAATAACGCCTTTTTCATCATTTTTTTTCAACATATTCATGTAAAGACTTTCAATCCATTCTTTGTCTTGCAAAGAATCGTCAGGATCAAAAAATGGATTCTTAACCTCGTCAGGCGGCACTTCGTAGTTAAAATCTACAGAAGGCAAACTGTCGAATAAGTCCTCAAATATTTTGCCGATAATTTCTACAGAATAATTGTCAAGAATATATTGTCTGGCTTTTTTACCCAAAGAGATTTTTTCTTCTTCAGGCATGAAATAGACTTTTTGAAGCTGATCGCAAATACTTGTGGCGGAGGTGGACGCTTTTATGAACTGAGTGCCCGGCTCGCGATATTCGGCCCATTGAAGAGGAAGGCCGCCACTTTCTTCACTGCAAGAATCTTCGCCGCAACTGTAGTTCGTAACAAGGGTGATTAATTCTGTTAGTTTTGCTTCTTGAATAGGTATTTCTTGGCCACCGCTCGTAAATGGATGACAGTAAACATCCATTAAATTATATATTTCGTTTAATTGTTGTTCGTTTACGCCGTTTTTGATATTAACTGTTTCGCAGCTTTTTGGGTGTTGACAATAATCACATTTTATATTTTGTTTTGTAAATGGCTTTACATTGTATTTATTGCATTGTTTGCAGAAATAAGTCGTTAAAACGTCATTAGCGTCGATTTCTTTTTCTTTTAGTAATTGAGGGATGTTCCAGCCTTCGGACCAATGAGTATGAAAAAGTAGTTTGGGATTTGATTGTGGCGTTTTTTCTTTGAATAATTTAAAGCCGTCAAGCAAATTTGGTACAGATTTTCTCAGTTGATTTCTAAAAACGAAACCGATAACAAAATTATCTTGGATTTTAAAATGGTTTCGGAGTTTATCTCTTGTTTCTTTATTTAATTTGAAAAAGGTTTTCGTTTCAATTGAACCGTGAATTGTTTTTATATGAGTATGTCCCAATTTATGCAAAGCTTTTTCAGCAAAGCTAGACCATACAAAATAATTTTTAATTTTGGGGGCCGCCTCTATGGCGTTTGGCAATATGGGCAAACTGTCAAGAGTCGTGTGAACAATGCAGTTTATTTTATTCCACCAAGGTTTTTCAAAAAATGAATTAAACGCCCAAATATCTTCTATGCCAAGATAAATATCAGGCTTAAGTTCATAAATAGCCTTATCAATCATTTCGGCGCCATATCCGGCGGCCCCTTTTCTTCCTTCGTCTGCGGCGATTTGCTTGTGAATCTCTACGTCATCGGGTAAAGATCCATAATTTTCCCAAGGCGCGTACTTTAATTCTGGAGCGCTCCAAGTAAATCCGTTACTAAATTCAACTATTTCATACTTGTCGGTCTTATACAAATATGAAAGCAAGTTTTTTTTATGCTTACCGAACCCAGTAAGCATTTTGTAAAAATTACTATGGATAAGTACGCGCTTTTTTTTCATTAGAAGCCTACTTCTTCTTCTAAACTGGGAGTTGGTTCAGAAGCCGCTTTTTGTTGTGGCTTGGAATTTGTTTTTCCAGCGTATTTTTGATCTTTTTGCTGAGAAGCTCTGTATTCATCAAGGATTTCAAAATACTTATTGATGTAAGCTGTAATTCTTACGGCTTCGCCCGGCTCGATTGGAACTTTAAAAGTGTCAGAGCCGTTTCTGATGATTGTTAGTCCAAAAGCCGTTACTTTGACCGAAAAATCTCCAGAACCCCTAGTTTTTTCATAAGTTGAAAGGCGGATTTGTGTTTTAACGGATTCGTTTGAATGATAGGTGGAATAAGCGGTTTTCGTTTGAAAAGTATTGATAATTTCACCGAGTTCAAATTCGTTGAATTTTACGGCAACAGTTTTTGAAGGATCATTCCTGCTGCCAGAAAAAGAACCGCTCTTCTTTGAATCGTCCCAAGAATGTTGGGCAATACAATTGACGTAAAACTGAGGCTCTTGATTTGGCTTTTGGCCAATTTGAAAACTAATTGCGCAACCTGTATTTTTAGAATTTGGTTTGTAAAGTTGTAGATTCATGTCGCAAGATAATAGATTTATCTTGCGGTATTTCTACGCAATTATTCCAAATAGTAAAATAAAGTATTCGCCGCGCCACTAACTGTTGAATCAAATTTAATTGGAACGTAAGGAGACAGCGACTGGCCTGCGCCAACGCTTACGGTTCCGAAAGATCCACTAAAAGAAGATAATGCGGCAGTTATGTAAATGCTTTTTTCGGGCGGGCACGAAATGACTCCAGTGTTTGGCGTGCAGAAAGAAATTGAATCGTTGAACATAATAAATGTTACACTTATTGAGAAGCTTTTAGAAGAGCTTCTAGTTTTCCTTCTGGAGTTGAAATGCCGCCAATAGCTGTGAAAATAGACAGTCCTTCTTTTACTCCTTTATAAATGCCTTGGTGAACTGTGCTGTTTGTTTTTAGAGTTCTATTTAATTGATTAAAAGCGCTATCCAAATATTCTTGAGGAATATTATCTAAAGTTTTTTCGTCTCCAATGGCAACAGCAGCCGCCGTACTGCCAGTCGAAAGATCAAGTTCGCCGCAAAGAACATTTCTTTTTAGATTTTCTCTAACAGCTTTAGAGATTTCCGACTCGCTTGTGAAATTTAGTATATTTGTTGCGCCAAATACCATTATTCCAGAATCTAATACTGTTCTGAAATCATTTGTATCGAACGTGCTATATTGACTATTTTTTGTGATGATATTGTTAAACAAATGGAACAAAGAGCAAATATTTGCATTTGCTACTTGCCAAAACTTATTGACAGACAATTTGGGGTAAAGGGTATTAATTTTTTCGTTATCCAAAATAATGAGCGGCGAAACAATTTTTTGATTCACTAATTCGCACGCTTCTTTAAGTGTTTCATAAGCATTTTGACTAACTTTTTTACCTTCGGACAGCTTTGGAAGAGCGAGAATAAGGCCGACGTATGAAGAAGAAGATTTGTGAGTTTTTTGATACTCGCTGACTGTTTTTACGAGTTCAGTACAAACGCCAGCGCCAGTTCCTCCTCCAGCACCGATAGTCACAAAAATACGATCAATATCGGTTCCCACCGACTCTTTAATAAAATCAACTACGTCTTCTTTTTGATTTAGAAACGCTTGTTTTGCGATTTCCCTGTTTTTCCCCGCTCCTTGTTGGGCGCCAAACTTTAGTTTATTTTTGACATTTATCGTCGCTAAATCTTGGTCTGCCGTGTTTATAACGCCAACTCTGGCATAACCTATTTGAGCAAAAGTCTCTGCGAGTTTGCCGCCGCCTTGGCCGGCGCCAATAAATCCGAATTTAAAACCAACAGCGTCTTTATCTCGCAACTCTTGCTTTTTTTCTTCTACTGGTTCTGGAATGTCCGGCATTGCAAAGTCAAAAGTGTCATTGCTTTTTTCTTCGCCGCCCACGTTATAAATTGGATTAAAATCACTCATCTTGTTATAGAATATTTAAACTGTTGCCTTTTCGAACATCGTCCCAAGAAGCCTCGCCTTTTGCCTTATTTCTCATTTTGTACTGACTGTAACAAATAGCGGCTCGCTGTTTTTGATCTTTGTATTCAGAAACCATCATGTCGTCGCCCATGCAGCGACTCACGAATTCTTGTTCGGTTTCTTTTTTTGTTGCTTTTGGTAAGGGCATATATTTATATTACACAAATTTTGTCTTTTTCTACGCAGATTTTTAATTTTGTTATCTTCTTGTCTTCAAGCATTTTTTCAGCAATTAAGGTTTGCAATTCTCTTTGAATAGTTTTGATGATTTGCCTGCCGCCAAAATTGTCGAATTGTATTTTTGACATTATGTATTCATTTATTTTTTCATCAAAAGAGATTTCGATATTCTTGTTAGATAAATCGTTTTTAAGCTTTTCGAGTTCTTTCGTAACAATTGCGTTTACATGTTCTTCTTTTAATGCGTCGAAAGCGATAATCTCATCAATTCTGTTCAAGAAATCTGGTGGAAAATATTTTCTAACACTAGTGATTATGTTTTGTCCAGATGGAGCTTGTTTATTAAAGCCTATTTTGGGCGCAATAACTTCTTGATTTCCTACATTTGTTGTAAATACAATAATAGTATTTGAAAAATCAATAATTTTACCAGACGAATCAGAGATTTTGCCTTCTTCTAATATTTGCAAAAGCAAAAATAAAACATCTTCATCGGCTTTTTGTATTTCGTCGAAAAGAATAAGTGAATAAGGGTTTCTTTTTACTTTTTCCGTTAAAACGCCTCCTTTGTCGTAACCGATGTACCCCGGGCTTGAGCCTATTAATTTATTAACAGCGGTTTTATCTGTGTATTCAGATAAATCGATGAATATAAAATTGTTTTTGTTAGGAAACAGATTATTAGCAAGGATTTTGGCGGTCATCGTTTTTCCGACTCCCGTAGACCCCGCAAAAAGCATTGATGCGATAGGTTTTTTCTCGTCTCTAAATCCAGCTTTTGCTCTCAAAAGGCATTTGTATATTTGCTCAATCTGGTAAGACTGACCAACAATTTTGTTTTTTAATTGATCTTTTAGGTTAAGAATCTTTTCCGAATCTTTTCTTTCTAAATCTTCTAAAGGAATGTTTGTTTTGTCAGAAACAACTTCTAAAATATCTTTTTCACAAATTTGATATTTTTTGTTTTTCCATTTGTTTACCATTTTCTCTGTTGCCTTTTGGTATTTTAGCAAAAGAGATTTAATGAGTTCTTCGTTTTTTGCGTTTTCTTCTTTTTCGGAAAAGAGTTTATTTACTTTTTCTTCCAGCTTTAGCATTTCTGGAGTTTTGGCGAAATTTTTGAGTTTCATTTTGGCGCCGACTTGATCGATTATATCAAGAGCTTTATCTGGAAATCGCCCTTCAATGTATTTTTCAGCAATATCTATTGTAAATTTAATTATCTCATCAGAGAAGCTTATTACATGATAATCTTCATAAGTGTTTTTTACGTTGGTAATAAGATCAAAAACTTTATCTTTTGTCGGCTCTTCCAACTTGATCGTTTGAAATCTTCTTGATAGCGCGGGATCGTCTGCAATTGTTTTTTTGTATTCATCGAATGTGGTCGCGCCTATGCAACTTATTTCGCCTCTTGCCAAGTACGGTTTTAAAATGTTCGCCGTATCCATTCCATTTTGAGGATTGCCAGCGCCAATGATTGTATGAATTTCGTCAATAAATAAAATAACAAAAGGATCGTTTGCGACTTCTTTTAAGATGTTCTTTATTTTCTCTTCAAACTCGCCACGATATTTACAGCCGGCAACTATCATCGCTACGTCTAAGGCGTAAATATTTTTCATAAGGAGAAAATCAGAACACTCACCATTAACAATGGCTTGAGCGAGAGACTCAACCAAAGCTGTTTTGCCAACTCCAGCTTCGCCGACAATCAATGGGTTGTTCTTGTTTTTTCTACATAGAATTTCAGAGATTTTTTTGATTAAATCTTTGTTTATATGAAGATTATTTATTTTTCCAGCAAGCACTTGTTCGTTTAAATTTATTGAACAAGAGTTTAGTAGTTTGTATTTATTTGTATTAAACCGGGGTGGAGTCGGAGAGTTTACTTCTTCGGTCGTTGAAGAGTTTATCAAATCATCTTCTTCAAGTATTCTTTCTACATAATCTATTATTTTTTCAAAATTGATATTTTGAGTCTCCAAAAAAGACTTTAAGAAATCATCGGGCTCTTCAAAAAGACTAAGAAACAAATGCTCTAATCCGATATACTTATGATCGTATTTTACAGATAATTCTTTTGCCAGTTTAAATAGGTTTTTGGACGACTCAGACAGTATTGATTTTGTGTATTGATTTTTTTGTCTGGCATTCTGGGGAAATTGTTTTTCGTACTCTTTGGCAAGAACAATAATTGACTCGGCTTCTACTTGCTCCGTTTCTATTTCAAAGTTTTCAAAAGCTTCTTGTATTTGATTGTTTTTTAGCGCAAAAAAAGAGGCAAAAAAATGCAAATGATTAATAAACTCATGTTTCATCTCAGAAGCTAAATTGTGAGCTTCTTTGACTAATTTTTGAGCCCGAGGCGTAAGATTTAGATTTCTCATTCGATGTCTGAAAGCTTCATGTAGATTTTATCGTTTAGTATTCCGATATTGTCTACCCAGAGTATATCATCACCTTTTCTTCCTGTAAAGATAACGATATCTTCTTTTTCCGGAATCTTTAAACCATCTTCAATATACTCTGTAAGTTTAGCTTGGTTTCCAGAATCCAAAAACATTGCACTTACTTTGCCGACTTCGTCTTTTAATTGAAATCTATAAAATGTTTTATTGTTTTTCTTTGTTTTGCCTTTGTAAATGTCATCAATAACTCCAATCATGCGTATTTTATCGTTTTTTAGTGTTGAGTCAAATTCTAGGCAATCTGTAAAAGTATGCTCAGAATCTTTGAAAACGGTTTTGAGTCGAATCGAGGGCGTGTATCCTAGAAGTTTGTTCTCAAAAACCCAATTTGCAAATTTTTCATAATTTTTGTTTTGTTCGTAGATTTTTTTGTATTCGTCGTATTTTTTCTTGAATGTTTGCTTTCTTTTGTCAGACATGAAAGGCTTGCCTTTTTCATTTGTGGCTGAATTCTTGAAAGCGCATTCGCTTATTATCGTTAGAATATCATAATCATATTTGTGGCCAATTTTATAAACGAAAGATTTTTCATTATCGGTCAAAATATTGAATGACTGAGCTTCAAGAACAAGTCTTGATCTTCTGTTTGTGTACGAACTTAAAGTGCCTGCTTGAATAAGAGAAGATAACAGCCCGATATTGATGCCTGCCTGTTTAGCGGCAATAAAGATGTCGAACTTATTTGGGGTGCTTGTTTCTCGGAAATTCTCTAATGCTTGAAGAGTTTTTTCGGAAACTCCTTTTATTGAGTTAAGCCCAAATCGAATATTATTTCCTTCGATTTTGAAATCTAATGCTGACTTGGCTAAGTCGGGCGGCAACAATTGGATGTCGAAATGAATAAGCTCTTTTGAGATTTTATTTATTTCGTTATGCGAATCTGGTTCGTACTTCGATAGTTTAAGCAGCGCCAAGAAAAATTCTCGCGGATATTTAAATTTCAGATATGTGGTCCAAGCGGCTAAAATGCTATATGAAATAGAATGAGATTTATTGAATGAGTAGTTAGCCGAATCTTCTGCCACTTTCCAAAGAACGTCACCAACCGTTGGATCTAGCTTTTGGTCTTCTACTTTTTTGCGAATTTTGCCTTGCCATGCAGGCATTTGATCAATTTTTTTCTTACCAACGATTCGGCGAAGCTGCTCTGACTCGTCCAAGGTAAACCCAAGTCGAACAGCCATCTTCATAAGCTGCTCTTGGTACAGTGGGATTCCTCCTGTGTAAGACAATTCTTCTTTAAAGAAATCGTGAACAACCTGAGCGGTATTTGTGGCCGAATATGTAGCATACTGATCTGCAAAATCTAAAGCGCCGGGACGAGCAATGGCAATAACAGCGCTTAATTGTTCTAGATTTTTTGGGGAAACTTTTTTACATACTTTAAAATTAGTGTCTGCTTCAATTTGAAACAGGCCCTGTGGCGTCTTCAAATTTTGAAGATTCTGAAAAATAAATTCATCTTCTGGATCAATCGATGTCATTTGCATGTCCAGCATTTTACAAACTTCATTAATTACCGTAAGAGTTCTTAAGCCGAGAACATCAAATTTAACCATTAATTCAGCAACATAATTCATGTCATAACCGCTTACTAAATCGCCATCAGACGTTTTTTGGACTGGACAAACATCTTCGATGTCATAAAAAGAGATAGCAATTCCAGATGGGTGAACGCCCGTATTCTTGTTTAAGCCTTCAATTTTTTTTGCTATTTCAAGGATATGAGAATTGTTGTCGGCCCAAGCTTTAAATTTTTCGCTTTCTTTGTAAGCTTTATCTAGCGGAAAAACTTTTCCGAACATTTTCGGAATATTATCGCTGACTTCGTTGACTTCAGATTCAGAATAATTTCCTACAATTTTTCCACACTCTTTGATACACAGTTTGCTCGATAGTGTATTTAAAGTAAGGATTTTAGATGTCTTGCCAAGATGTTTTTCTTCAATATATTTGATAACTTCTGCGCGCCTATCATAACTAATATCATTATCAACGTCTGGAAGAAGAGATCCGTCAAGATATGTTATGTCGCCTTTTACAATCTTTTTGGCGCGAGACTTGCTAACAAAGCGTTCAAAAAATAGACCGTATTTTATCGGATCAACTTTAGTGACATCTATCAAAAACAAAACCAAAGACCCAGCCGCCGAACCTCTTCCGGGGCCGGTCGGGATCTCGTTTTCATGGCAGAAATTAAGAATATCCCAGTTAAGAAGTACGTAGTCTACGAATCCGAGTTCTTCAAAAATGGACAACTCCATTTGCAAGCGATCTGTGTATTCTTGGGAATATAGATTTTTTTCTTTTAACTTGTGATCGCAAAGTTTTTTTAGAAAAGAGAAATTATCTACGTCGCTTGACAAATCTAGGGCGTCATAATATTTTTGTTCGATTTTGATTTCGGGCAATCTAACGCCCGGTAAAACCGCTTCTTTGTATTCTGTGAAATTATCTATGAAATTCATACTTCTATGCGCCAGATTTGTTTTTGGAAAATTTGGAAGTTCTTTTGAACGTCGTACATGGAATTATGCAACATGTTTTCGTCAAAGTCAATGTCGTATTCTTTAAGCTGTGTTTTAATGCTTGTTTTCAGCCCTTTTTCTCTAAAGTCGTTAAGTTTATACTGCCAATATATAAAATCTTCTCCCTTCGGGGGCTGTAAATTTTTTTTAATCGCTTTTGCCAAACAGTTTGTATCTATTATTCTTCTTACATAAGAAAAATCAGGGATTTTACTTAAGAGTTTGCGATATATTGCGTGGACATATATATCAAAGCCAAGAAGATTTTGCCCAACAATAAGATAATCTTCGTCATAAATAAAATTCTCAAACTCTTTGAGAATTTTTATAGGATCGGCGGCTAAAGATTTGTATTTGAATTCGTTGAAGTGAGTAACTTCTTTTGCTCCTTCCGATATGTTTAAATCAGACCAGTAAATATAATTATCTACTTCTTTAGTTATTTTATCTCCCTCAGCAATAACATAGCTTAATTGCCAAGGTTTGTTGCTTGAATCAAGAAGATTCAAATGGCAGGTTTCGAAATCGAAACAAATATATTTTTGTTTTTTATTGTATCGTAACATTGTTGAAGCAGCTTGGGTGATAAGAGCAAACAATCTCTTCGCCCTCTTCGATATCCTTACAGGCGACAAAATTAATTTTTTGAAGATTAAAGTCTATATAAATTTCACTATTAAAATTTTTGCCGACTCCAATAAAAGCGCAATCGTTGTTTATGTAAACTTTATCAAACAAGTCTTGAAAATATATCGAATCTTTGTCTGATATTGTTAATTTTTTCTTAGGAATAAGAAAATTGTTGTTTTCCGCGTCGAGAAACCAAAAGCAGGAACTAATCAGTTCTGTTTTTTTTATTTTTGCAGAACTATAAGATTTTCCGTTTTTAATGAAAAACTTGTTAATAATTGACATTTTTTTCCTTCCATGATTCAAAACTGAATTCATCGCTGCAAAAATGAGGCAGTTCTGGCTTTTCTAAAGTGCGATTTTTGCCAAAGCTTCGATTGCAAATGATTTTATAAACCATGAGAGCTTTTGCATCTTTTTTATTTTTGTAGTAAATGGTTTTTACTTCTTGAGTTTTATATTGAGCTATTTTGTTATCTTCCCGAGAAATAAAATCTAAAACTTTTTGTTTTAAAAGGCTATCGAAGGAAAGCGAGTTATTTTCAATAAAAAAGGTGGGTTGAGCAAAAGTAAACATGGGTACGGCATTGCCAAATCCAAAATTGTTTACATGAATAAAAGAATCATAAAATGGCACCGCTAAAGAAAGAGATTCTCCATCCCAAAGTTTTTTTAGCGAATCATAATCTAGAAAACCGCCGAAATCACAAAAAGCTTTAGAGTATATTTTGTTTAGTAGTTTGCAGCCGGCATCATTTTTGGCAAAGATTATAATTTTATGTTCGCTGCTTTTATCTTCTTCGAGAGAAGAATTTCTCATTGAAAGCCTTAGCCCAAAAATAAGTTGCAATCCAAGATTTTTGGATTTTTTGTAAGCTTCAAAAAAACCGATAAGAGAATCTTCTACCAAGAAAACTTGTTTCAGATTATTTTCTAGCGCGATTTTAAATACGCTATCACTACCACCATCAGAAACGTCTTTAGGGTCATCTAAAGTTAGAATAGATTTTCCTATAGAAAAATGGCTTTTGAACAAAGGTATCATTTTCGTAATGATACGTGTTTGCGAGTCTTTGTCAAGATCAAAAGAAATCATCGTCTGAGGCGTATACCTTTTTCGTTTCTAAGAAATTATCAATAGGCGAATTAAAAGCTGGGCACCCTCCGTAATGTCTTTCTTCTATTTTGTAATTAAATGGTAAATTTAATTTTTCGATTTCGGCTTTTGTGAAAGCGGATTTTTTTACAATTCCTTCTTTATCTAGAGCTACGAAATAATTAAATGGAAATTTGTAAGTACAACTCCATTTTGGAGATCCATCTTTTTTCTTCTCATTCGGTTTTGAAGCAAAACCACACAAAAGTTTTCCTGAAAAACTTCCATCTTTGGGCATTCCTTGTTTTGCCGCCAAATTTGAAGTTGCAGTTTTTTCTGTAAAAGAATCAGCGTACTTTTGATATTCGGAAAGCTCTAATTCAAAGCCTTTTAATTCGTGTTCGGACTTTGACTCCATAACAAGCACGCCATCTTTTTCAAGGTCTTGTTTGAGAAAAACGAATTCCATTTTTACATCTTTTAGATGTGGATACAATTTTGTGACTGCCAAAGTATAAATATAATCTTGCAAGTTGTCTGAGATTTCTTTTCCCTCGTATTTTTTCTTATTTGTTTTGAAATCTCTGATTATACAAGCGGCGCTATTTTCATAAACAAAAAGTTTATCTATAAAGCCCTTTACTTTATAAGAAACGGCGGCATTTTCTATTGTCAATTCAAAGTCTTTTTCAGAAACGACTTCGCTAGGTTGCCCAAAGTTTTTACCGAAGAAATCATAAAGAACGCCTTTATATGCCATTTCGCAAATATCTTCTATGCAGTTCTCGTCTAAGCTTTTTAGTTTTTTCTTTTTGACGTGTTTAAGAACAAGCTTTTTAATTCCTTTTGAAGCGAATATTTTTTTCTTTTTTATTATCAAGTCATAATGTTTTTTATGTCTAGCTTCACCAAGGCATTCCAAAACTAAATGCACAATTTCTCCCTTTAGGGCTCCACTATTTGTTTTGTCTGGCAGTTTTAAATGGTATTTGCACCAATACTGCCAAGAGCAAGACTTGAGTGTTTTAATCTTGCTTGCTGATAGTGTCTCTTTCAATTTGAGAGTCCTCTAAAAAGTTTTGAAGAATGGATGTGCATTTGTGATCTATATTTTGATGGTTTTTGAGTATATATTTTATCTGTTTGTTTTTGTTTGTTTTTTTATTTGCCCATTCTGTTATGTCGATTTCTTCTTCAAGCATTTGGCCGAAGTCTTTTCTTACAGGCAGTTTTATTTCTACTTTTGATACATCAAAATATTTGATAAGTTTGAGAAAAATTTTGATGGCGCCGGATAGCCCCCTGTTTATTGTTTTATTGTAATCATTATTTGTTGCAATTATAATTTTGTCTAAATCGTAACTCAGCAAATGAGAAATTTGTTTAGAGCTTATGTCCAAGCCGAAAACAACCATGTGGTTATAAAACCCTTGTTCTGTGAGGGCCAAGCTGTCTCCGATTCCTTCGACAAGAATAATCTGTTTTTTTTCTTCAATGCATTTATTGAAAATATTTGTTTTCTCATCGTTCTGGGGCGGCAAATTAATTGGATAAAGCCAGTTCGCTTTTCGACCAAGATGTTTCCATTTGGGAAAAGGGGAGCCGTCTTTCCAAAGCAAGTGTCTGCCACTTAAACCGATTATTTTTTTGTTTTCATCGTAAACAGGAAAAACAAACCGACCATTCATTTTTCCAGACATTGAAAAACCTCCGTTATACAAACGAAGAGTAGAGTTTGTTATTTTTTTGTCGTTGTAAAATTTGTAATGCGGCAAAAGAGTTTTTACTTCTTCGTGGTCAAAAAATTGTTCTATTTCCATTTTGGGGGTTTTTGAAAACTGAATAAAAGAATCGGCTTTATCTTCTAAGAAAGTAGAAACTTCTTCTAATTTTATATCGTTTGAGCAGCTAAGTTCAATAAGTTTTTTAAAAGGTTGGTATCTTGTGTTGGCTACAAAATCTCTCCAGATGCCAGTATTTTTCCAAATCTGCAAAGCCGTTCGATTATCGCCGTTTCTGTAGACCGCTCTTGAATGCCAATATTTTCCTTTGTCGGCTAAATCATAACCAAGATCCGTTAAGACTTGTTTTATCTTCTCCGACTTATCATCAGTCCATGTCAGGTACGTCGTCGGTTCCATCTTGAGAAAGCGTTGCTGTTGTAGAAAGAGAATTGACGATGTCTCTCAAGTCGCCTTTTTCTGCGACAGAGAAATTCTTTATTTCGAGGTTAATGAAATTCTTTTTTAGTGAATCGTCCGGCATTTTTACGGGATTTATAGCGCCAGCAATATCTCTGCCAAGATGCCTAGCTTTGATATTGATAAGCTTGTGAGTTCCGAAACCTTTTTCGCTTTGCAGTTCATCAAATGTTTTATTTCGCAAAATAAACATGTGAGAAGAAAATTGAGTGATTCGGTCAGACAAAGACACAATGCTTTCGTCGTCAACTACGTTTGCCGCAACTTTGTTTGTTACAATGCCAGATCGATTTGATTGTACGGAAGTCATCATCGCAATGCAAGGGCCTGAGTCGGATTTGATGTCGCGCTGAATGCATTTTTTATACTTATCGACCATTTCGCCTACAACTTGCCATTCTGTTTTATTGTTGGCGTTTTCGCTTGTTGTTTTGATGTAATCAAAACTAAAAATTAATGGTTTTCCTCTTCCTATTTTTGAATAGTAAAATCTTTTAAGAACGCTAATTTGAGAATCAACATTCATGCCGCCGACATTGTAGTAATAAAGATGTTTGTATCTTTCTTTTAATGTCGCCCAAACATTTCTTACTTTATTGACTATTTCTGATCCGGCTTTTCTCCAGTTTCCGCTTTCAAGAAGATAAATTGGAACGCCAGACATTGCCGCGCATTGACGGAAAATAAGTTCTTCTTTGCTCATTTCTCCGTTATCAAAATGTAAAACTGGAACTGAATATTTTTCTGAAACTTTACTTGTAAAATCTAAGCAAAACTGAGTTTTTCCAACACCCGACCTCGCCACGATAACAGTAATATTTCCCGGCCTCAGAAGCGATCCATAAACATCTTGCAGAACTGGATGGGGGCCAGAAAAACCAAATTCTTCAACAGGGTTATTTCCTCTTTCTTCAATAATATCTTCCATGCAATCAAAAATATTTTCTGGCTGGGCGTCGCTATTCTCATACAAATTTATCTGTTCATTATAAATTTTATCGGCCATTTCAATAATAGAAGAATAATTAGAAGAAGGAGAAATACTCTTCATTTTTTTATTGATTTCTGCCCCGCAAAAAGCGATTTCTCTTCTAATTGTGTACTTTTTTAATTCTCTAGCAACGCTAATAATTGAATCAGGAGAGATTTTTTTGAGAGATAAAGACTCAATATAATCTGCGGGGTTTATGTTGTCGTCAAAAGTGATTCCGTAGTTTTTAACTCTTTGAGAAATGACTACGTCGTCAATATTTTCGCCGTTCTCTATCGCTTGTTTAAGAACAAGAAATAGTGTTCTGTTTATTTTTGAGGTTTCTGACCAAAAATCTTTTTCTGTAATAAAAGGAGAAATGTCTGAATATCTATCCGGGTACTTAAGAATGCCTGCAAGTAATTGTGTTTCTAAATCGTAAGAGTAAATCATTTTGCACTATACTACTCTGGATCTTGGCTCAAGTCAATGGAATCTTGAGAGTTGTTAATTTCGGTCAAGTAATTTTCCAAAGTTTTTATTAAACCCATTTCTACGATTGGGCTGGCAATTTTACTGTATATCATTGGACATCCATCTTGATCTACATAAGCGACTATAAACCCTTTTGAAGACTCGTCAGAACCAGTAAACTCAAATAATCTATTAAAATAGTTTTCTGGAATTTTAAAGTTTTTGAAGTTTTCTGATTTTTTTTCTTTTTTCATTTCTTTAAAGTATTACACCTTGATTTTCAAATAAGTCTTTATCGATCTTGTCGTTTTCGTATATGGTAACGAGAATAATTCCATTAAGCTCACAGAATTTTTCTTTGTTTTCATCTCTTTTCAATTGGTGCAAAAAGTTGGCCCGCGTTTGATGAAAAAATTCTATATATTTTGTATGTTGGCGGCCTTGAACTTCTATCGCTATTTTTTTATTGGCGTTATAAAAATCCAAAGAAAGCCGTGTTCCAACGATTGGAAACTCTTCGAAAACAACATTGTGAAGCCAGTATTTTTTTAAATATTTTTTAACTTCTGTTTGAAATTTGCTTCGGCTATCTGAAGACCAATTTATCAAATATTTTTGCAAGTTTTTGGGTTTTCTTTTTTTATTCGTCAGAGTTATAAATTGCATCGTCGAAATTTAAAATGTTTTTGCGAATGTAATTTATGAAAAAGCTTTTTAGCAAATCATTTTCGTTAATAAGTTTTTCGAATCTCGCCGCCCCTTGAACTTGAATTGGAAAGTCTTCAAATCCAGCTTCTTTTATAGAGGCTAAAAATTCCTCATCAAAAGAAATCCACGGACCCTTTTTCGCTGCGATTTCCCACATAAAAAGCAGGTCTAAAATTTCTTTTTCGATCCAATTTGAAGTGCCATTTTTTCTTCCGTATCTGATTGGGTAGTTTATTTTTGCATTTGTTTTTTCGTTTGGCGATTTTTTTACAACAATTTTAACGATATGTCCTATGTATGGATTTTTATGTTCGTCATAATTTGTGTTTGGATCTTCGAGAATAAGATCTTTACTAAATCTAGGTTCAAACTCAATAATCCAATTTGCGAAATGCAGCAAAGCGTTTCCTCCTGTTGCGGAAGTTTGTCGAATAGGAGCTTTGCTATATGGATCTAGTTTAATGTCGGCGCGAACTTGAGAAATGAATATGGCGATGTGGCCGCGCTTCTGCAACGCAATAGAAACTCGCTTCATAAGATCGGCGGCTATAACGGCGCCACCAGCAACTTTTTGCGATTCTTCGAAAGTTTTATCTAAATCCATTTTTCGAATCAAACCGTCTACAGAGTCAAGAAGGAAAAAATATCTAATCTTTTCGTCGTTTTTGCCGATTAACTCGCGCATTGCGTCGAATACTGTTTCATGAATGTTTGATTCAAATACAAAACAAGTTCCAAGAACCCACTCTTCAGGTTTGAAAACGAATTTTACACCAGATCTTTCAATCATCTCTTTACTTAATCGGCCTTCTGCTTTTATGTAAAAGCCTTTTCCATTTTTTTGGGTAAGCAAAAAGTTTTTCATGAACTGTAATGCGGAACTTGTTTTGCCTCCTTCATTCGTCCCGCAAAATCTATGTAGACCAGTTCCTAGTCCGCCGTCCAGACTGTAATCAAAAAGCAAACTTCCACTAGAGACTTTATAGTCAATAGCGTCTTCGAAATTATAATGAGCTTCTTTATTGCTTTTTAAGAAACTTTTTAGCTGATCTTGAGACGTTAAGATATTGTTTTCGGCGCTTTCTTCCTTCGATTTTTTACTCATGATAAAAATTGTTTAATTGTTTTTGGTTTTTTGTTTGCGTGATAATCGCAGCCTTGTTTTTCCCCGATGAAATATTTGGGATTCTGAAAATCAACTTCGTACAAATGAAGTTTATATTTTTCAGTTATTTTTTGGTTGTTTTGTGAAAGATGAATAGCCAAAGATGGAACTTTTTGCAGAACAACGATATTGTCTTGTATTTTTTTCCAGAACTTCTCGTCTGGAAAATCGAACAAAATATCATTAAGCAGTTTAAACTCTTTGGCCCAAAAAGTTTTATCGGATTTTGGTGGAACGTTTAAAAGATTTTTGATCAATGTTTTTTTATTGATCTTTTCCCTTTTTTCTTTCTTCGGTTTCACAAAGCAATGATACTTCGACTTCCATAAATGTCAAGAGACAAAAAAACCGCTAGTTTCCTAGCGGTTATTTAGTTATTCGTTGCTTGGACTAAATGTAGGACTTTGCAAATCTGGATTTTTTAAAGCATCTTCAACGTTTTCTTTTTTAAGTTTTTCGTCAATTTTTAAACCTTCTTCGGCGGCATTGGGAGTAATATCGCCAGAAGGTGGCGCAGGCTTTTCAACAAAAACTGCTGTTGGTTCGGCTTTGATTTCTTCTTTTGGCATTTCTTCTTTTTTGTATTCCGCCGCCATGCTTTGCAATTGTTTTTTGCCTTCTTCTGATAAAGTGCCTGCTTTTTCGTACCGCTTGAGGATGCCGATTTTAAGTTTGTCTGGAAGATTTTTTTGGCTTTCAGTGAGTTCTCCAGCGCCCTCCATTAGCATTGGGCGGTTCTTCATATATGACATGCCGCACATGTATTTAGCGTCAGAACTGGACATTCCGGCGGTATTAACAAACATCGCTTCGTTCATCATGCATTCACTCATGTAAGATTCATGGAACTCTTTTTCATCATCGTCTTCCATCATATTTGAAATGGAGACTTCAGCGGTTAAATTTTTTACGTCGAATTTTAAATTTGATTTCATTTTATTGTAGAAAAGTTAATTGATCTATTGTTTTTGTTAGAATATCGCCTTTTTGAAAATTCTCTCCGTCATTAGTGACTTCGTAAGAAACAACTTTGCCCATAGCTTCTGGAAGGTCTTTAATTTCTTTTATGTGTCCTTCGCTATTAAAATGAAGACAAGAAGCATTTGTGTTCAAAACTCTGTCACCGACTTTCATGTCTTCTTTTGAGTTGATTTTGTGAGACCCTCCTTCTTGGGAGTAAACAATATAATTATGAACAGCAAATAAATGATCTTCCATTAATGTTATTTTGCTTAAAACCCAAGGCTCAAGCTTTCCTCCGAGCGAAGGATTTGATCTTAGTCTCTCTAGCAAATCTTTTGAAAAATCAGAAATATAAGCAAGCTGGCCTAATGCCATTTCATAACTTTCTTTAGCCAATTCAGAGTTTTCATATTCTGTTTCTTCGTTTATTTCTTCAGCGTTCGCTAAAGAAGGAAGAAGCTTTAACAGATCGGACTCCTCCCAAAGTGTAATACCGTCCCATTGATGAACAATGTCGTTTACACAGCCTTTGGAGGTATAATCTGTAACAGACTTTTTGCTTTGCCAAAACTTACAACTCCAATATCTAGCTTTCCATCTTGGCCCGGGATTCGTATCGCATTGATGACGAGCGCGAAAGCTTTTGCGGCGAGCGGGATCGTCTCTTTTGATTTCCATATTTGGGTCGCCAAAATTAACTTTTACAATGTTGCCTTTTTCATTTTTGACGTAAACAGCGAATTTTTTAGGCCCTTTGGGGGTCCTAAAAGGCTTGTTTAAAGTTTTCTTCTCTTTTGCGGCTTTGATTTCGTTGCTTAGATTTACGGAAATATTCATTTTATTTTAAAGTGAGGAGATATTTGGTTTTATTTACAGAAGCGAGCATTTCATCTCTTATATTTAAAAGATCGGTATCTTTTTTAGAATCGAGCATCGTGGGAAGCTCATTAATCAAATAATTTTCAATATCGTTCATGAATAATTGAGGCTGCAAATTGCTATAATTTTCTAGCGTTAATTTGAAAGAATCCTGAGCGACTACTCTTCCATATTTACCCATAAAAACCTCAAGAAAAGAATCTATTTTTTCATTGAAAGAATCGTATAATTCCCCCAAGGCTTCGTGTTGAGAAAAAGAAGTCGTTTGCCAGTGAAGAATTTTTGCTTGATTTTGATAAGTTAGTAATTTAGTTACTATGTTCATTTTCAATGTCGTAATAATTAAGATCTAGTTCTTCATCTTTTACACCAAATTGTTGCAAATCAGAAAAAGCTTTAATAAAATCTTCTTCATCGTAGTCATCAAAGTGATAAATATCTATAATTTTGTCGCTCATGTTTTTATTTGCTTTTTGCTACGTCTTGATCTGCGCGGCGATAAGCTTCTTTTACTTTTCCCCCTCTCTGCATTTTTAAAAACATATTGACCCTCGCGAAAGCCCACTGTGATCTGGTTTTGCCGGGTCTATGACTCGCGCTAAACGCTCCCAAGCCTCTTCTGTAAACTTTCTTTAACTGAGATAGCGTAACTTTCTTAGAGTATTTAGCGTTATGCTCTTTTACTTTTTGTTTTAAAGCGTTTGTCACTTTTTCGCTAAAAGTTATTTCGGCTTTGCTAATTAATTGTTTTTCATCTTTTCTTTTCAAAACTTCTTTTGCGCGCTCTTTCGCTTCCGGAGTTGTTCCGGCGGAACCGGGCTCGTTTGTTTTTGAACCTTTTTTGCGCTCTTCTGGTTTTGCTGGGGTTTGGGCGGAGCTTTTTGGGCCTTGGCGTTTTTTTGCGATAAGAGGCGAAAGATCTACTAAAAATATCATTTTATTCCTTTATTCCAAGTTTTTCTTTCGATTGTTTTGGAAAAGCTTTCACAAATTCGGCGCCCTTCTTTTTTGCAAAGTCATGTAGTTTTTTCAAAAAGCTTTCATAAGACATCGTAGATTTCATTCTGCCAAAATTACTAATCGCGTCTGGAATGTCTGATGGTGTTACAATTGGAAAAGAGCGATCTTTCGGAAAAAGAAAATCAGAGTCTTTAAGTTCGCTGCGTTTTTTACCTCCGAATTTTTGTTGGGCGGCTTTGATTTGTTCTGAAAAATCTACCACTAAATTCATATATGAAATATATACACTGCAAAAATATTCAGTGAAAAAAATAAGGCCGCCCGAAGGCGGCCGGCGATTTAACTTTCGCAACTTTTACATTCATTTAATGTCCGACTCAACTCTTGAGCCGGGTTTGCGCCTCTTTGATAATAAAGACCTTTGATTCCGTTTTCCCAAGCGTAAATCATTAGCTGGCTGACTTCTTTTGCAGGCACTTCAAGAGGAACCATGATATTTAAACTTTGTCCTTGGTCTATGTATTTTTGTCTTTGGCTCGCTTGAATTATGATTTCTTTTTGAGATATTTCCCCGAATGTTTTAAATGTGTCTCTTTCTTCTTGAGAAAGAAATTTAAGATGTTGAACGGAGCCGCCTTTTGTTAAAATCGACTTCCATGTTTCTTGGGAGTCTTGGCTGTATTTTTGAAGAACATTCTTTAAAAATGGATTCTTGTAAGTGAATGATCCTTTCGCTAAATTTTTAACAAAATAATTACTGTTTAAAGGTTCAATGCTCGGAGATATTTGACCAAGAATAAAAGATGAAGATGTTGTGGGCGCTACCGCAAGAGTATGCGTGTTTCTTCTTCCGTAACCCTTTAAAGCTTCTGGCTCGCCAAGATGTTTGGCCAAAAACTGAGTTGCAGAGTCTGCTCTTTCTCTGATTGTTTTCCAAATCGAACTGTTTAGAAGCTTGGCCGACATCGACTCAAATGGAACGCCTCTGCTTTGGAGGAATGAATGCCATCCAAGAACGCCGGCACCAAGAGCGCGATGCTCTTTTGCGAATCTATGCGCTGATTGCATAAATTTAATATTGGCGCTTTTTTGAATAAATTCTTCATTAACCGCATCTAGAAAATAAATAAGGGTTTCAATCGCATCTGTTTTGGCGATTTCATCCCAATGCAAAAGATTTAAAGAAGAAAGAA
>Ga0099850_1000213_pt1 | contig 24819 bp, 21 predicted proteins | sample CB_VirMetaG_5_FD_79182 | JGI IMG/M metagenome (GOLD analysis project Ga0099850, IMG submission 79182) | Freshwater to marine saline gradient viral communities from Chesapeake Bay - CB_1508_1D Viral MetaG | ecosystem: Environmental > Aquatic > Marine > Coastal | place: USA: Chesapeake Bay... | reverse complement strand
ACCATATGTACCACTTCAGGTAACTCCAACTATCTTCGGTGTCGCGGACTTCGTACCTCGTAAGGGTGTCATGACCCGTTACGCTAAGAAGATGGTTAGACCTGATATGTACGGTCTCGTTATCTGCGAAGATATGAACGGATAATCTGTTTATATTTTAGCTAACGCACAGAGCCTCGTCATTCATTTGGCGGGGCTTTTTTGTTTTATGCTGCTTTAAGTGTGGGCAGCAACTAATTACTATGATACGATTGTGTCAAGGAGATATAATGAATGGCTTATCCAACTTTAACACCATCAAGCACTGTAAGCGTCTCTAGGTTACCTGTAACTGGAAATGTTGACAATGTTAATAGCACAGATAATCCGCTCCCATATGGAGTATACATTGACCACGCATCTTCTGAAGCGGCTCTCAATGCATTTAAAGAAGGTGCAGCAGATCAAGTAACTTATGTCTATAAGAAACTTGGAGGCGATGTATTAGATATAGAGATCACAGAATACCAAGTGTATGCAGCTTATGAAGAGGCATGTCTTGAGTATTCATATCTTGTTAATGTCCATCAGGCAAAAAACGTTCTTGGAAGTGTTCTTGGCTCCGGCACAGGCTCTTTTGATTCGGATGGAGAATTGGTCGGAGGTGATACACTTAGTGGCTCAAATGTTAGTTTGAAGTATCCTAAGTTCGACTTCCAATATGCCCAAAGAGTTGGGGATGCTGTCTCTACTCAAGCAGGGCTCGGCGGCACAACGCCGATTTATTCAGCATCTGTTGATGTCGTTACGGGTCAACAAGATTATGATTTGCAAGAAATCATTAGCAATACTTCGACAACAGATACTGATAGTCCGTTTTATGGAAAGCTTGGAGACAACGGAGACAAGAGAGTTACAGTAAGAAAAGTATATTATAAGACGCCGCAAGCAATGTGGAGATTTTTTGGATACTACGGTGGCTTGAACACTGTAGGAAACTTGTCTTATTATGGTCAATTTTCAGATGACTCTACGTTTGAGATTATTCCAACTTGGCAGAACAAGGCTCAAGCTATGGCATTCGAGGATGCGATCTATACTAGAACTTCTCACTTTTCTTACGAGATTAAAGATAATAATCTTAGACTTTTCCCGAAGCCATACACTAGTGGACCACAAAAATATTGGGTTGAGTTTACAGTAGAAACAGATCCATGGTCAGAAGAGGCAGGGAAGGAAAACGGAGCAAGCGGAATCAACAACATGAACACGCTACCATTTGAGAATATTCCTTATGACAAGATTAACTCAATTGGTAAACAGTGGATTAGGAGATTTGCCCTTGCTCTCTGTAAGGAAATGCTTGGATTGATCAGATCAAAGTTTGCAACGATCCCTATTCCTAATGAGAGTGTCACTTTAAATGGTCCAGCACTTGTTTCTGAAGCTAAAGAGCAACAAAATCTTCTTAGAGACGAACTAAAAACAGTTCTTGATGAACTTACATATGAGAAACTTGCTGAGAAAGATAGTAATATCAGTGATTCAGCACAAAATGTATTGAAGAATATCCCACCTTCATTATTTGTAGGATAAATAAATGGCAGATAACAAATGGTCACAACCTGATGCTCCACCTCCACCGTTATTTACTGGGGAGAAAGAGCGCAATCTCGTTAAGCAGATCAATGACGAACTCATAGAGAGGGTCATAGGTCAAACTGTCCTTTATTATCCCATAAGTATGGATAAAACTAACTTTCATCCTCTTTACGGAGAGAGTATTGGTAAGACTTTCTTGCCACCTATTAGAGTTTACGCCTTGATTGGCTGGGAAGGACAGGAAACAACGACAACTAATCTTGGAATTGACAAGAGATCTAGAATCAAGATCTATTTTCACAAGAGAAGATTAACAGAAGATCAAAATCTCTTTGTGAGAGAAGGCGATTTCGTATTATATGGCAAGTTCCATTATGAAATTTTAGATTTAAATGAGCCAAAGCAGCTTTTTGGTCAAGTAGATTATAAATATGAGATCATGGCAAACTGCGTAAGAGCAAGAAAAGGCACATTTGATGCATATTAGAAGGTAAACATATGTCTAACTACACAGGAATACCACAAGAAGATAAGACCATATATGATGACGACCTTGAGTTTACTCCATCTACAATAGAGACAGTAGACTATGCACTATATGATTACATCAATGGGTTTCTAGATCTTCAAGTAACTGGTAAAGACGGCTGGGAAAAGGTCCCTGTTATATGGGCTTCTGCCGAAAGAGCATTCCAGATCAAAAACAATCCAGAATACAGAGACAACGAAGGCACAATCATCTTGCCAGCGATAACCATAGAAAGAACTTCTGTCAACAAAGACTTGAATAGAAGAGGTGGCTTTTATGGAAACCAGTTTCCAATCCAAACTCAAAAAGAAAAGGGCGGTAACCTTATTATTGCGAGAAGGATAAACCAAAAGAAAACATCAGAGTTTGCAAATGCAGATGCCAGCAGAAAATACAACAATAGAGTTGGACCGAAGTTTGCAAGAAAAGCAACAAAAAAAGTTGTATACGAATATATCTCTATCCCTCCAATAGTTTATGTATCAATGAACTATGAACTAACCTTGAGAACAGAATATCAGCAGCAAATGAATGAACTGCTTCAGCCTTTCGTAACTAAACCGGGAACAATCAATAGTTTCTTGGTAGAAAGAGAGGGGCATAAATACGAAGCATTTATTCAGGGCACCTATGATTTGAATAACAATATCTCCTCAATGGACAATGACGAAAGAAAATTCGAAACAAAGGTAAGTATAGAAGTTTTAGGATACTTAATTGGAGAAGACAAAAATCAACCTACTCCTACTTTTGCTGTTAGAGAAAACGCAGTCGAATTTAGAATCCCGAGAGAACGTGTTGTCTTGGAAGATGAACTCACTGGGAATAACAATTATAAAAATAAGGGAGTGGACGGCAAGTATAGAGAATAATTTAGGACTTTCATAAAACGAAGCACTATTTATTAAAGAAATAATATCGTCATTTTATATCAGGCGTTTGAAAGGAGAACACACTAATGTCAGCGAAAAATTTTAAGTTTGTCTCACCGGGAGTATTCATCGAGGAAATTGACAACTCTCAGTTACCACAAATAAGCGATGCTATTGGACCTGTTGTTATCGGTAGATCCAGAAGAGGACCAGCCTTTATCCCAACAACTGTTCAGTCATTTTCGGAATTTGTTACTATCTTTGGAGATCCAGTTGCTGGACAAGAAGCTAGTGATCAATGGAGAAGTGGCGTCCCAAAGGCACCGACTTTTGCAGCATATGCAGCGCAGGCATGGTTAAAGAATAGTTCTCCTCTAACTTTTGTTCGCCTTTTGGGTGATCAATCAAGCCAAGCAGCAAATGAGACTACAGCAAAAGCAGGTTGGACAGCCGCCGATACAAGCAGAAACAGCGGTGGAAGTACTGATGGAACCGGTGGCGGTGCTTATGGTTTGTTCTTAATCAACTCCGGTTCTACTGGAGGCACCCTCGGCGCTGGCGGAACTGTCGAAGATGTTGATGGAACCTTGGCTGCTGTTATTTACTCCAGATATGGTGCGCCGATCCTTTCCGGAACTATCAGAGGTGGAGATTTAAGTGTTAACGGTACGACTGCTACAGGTTCTAATGTGTTTGTTGAATCACTCGATGGTGCGCCAAACTACAGCTTTAAGTTGAGATTGATTAATCAAGACGGTGCTGCTGGTGGAACCACTAATCCAGCTAACCCACAGGGTGTTATCGAAGAAACTGTAATCAACTTTAGCAGATCTTCGAACAACTACATTAGAAAAGTCCTCAATACTGATCCAACAAAGACTAATACAAACTTGGTTGATACAGACTCAGATGTTGTAAAGAGCTACTTCCTTGGTCAAACATATGAAAGAGCGGTCGTAGACACAATCACAGGATCAAGCTGCTATGGTGTTATCTTGCAGCTTGGTGGTGAAACAAATGTAGATGATGGTGGAAAATTCAAGTACGCAACTCAAGCTGCACAGACTGGCTGGTTCTTCTCTCAAGATTTGAGAAACACAGCAGGAGATGCTGACAGTGACTTGAACCAACTTGTCCCAGAATACAACCCAGAGGTTGGTCAGGGAGTTGTTGATAGGTTGTTTAAGTTTCACACAATCAGCACTGGAGAAGAAGAGCAAAGAAGATACAAGATTTCTATCGAAGACATCAGATACTCAAGAAACGATAACAATCCTTACGGTTCTTTCACAGTTTCTATCAGAGATATTAAAGATAATGACGGCGCAAGAGTTTATGTTGAGCGCTACTCCAACTGTAACTTAGATCCAAGTTCTCCTAACTATCTTGCCAAAAAGATTGGTGATAGATACTACCAGTGGGATGAGCAAGAAAGAAGAGTTGTTGAGTATGGAACTTACGAAAACCTCTCAAATATCGTTAGAGTTGAAATGGCACCAGCAGTAGATGCAAGTCAGGTCAACCCAGAGGTGTTACCGTTTGGTAACGAAGGACCAATCAAGTATAGCGACTTCACAATTACTTCTGCAAATCAAGAAGAAGGATTCAGCGATCAGACCACTACGACTTTAGTAACGCCAGTTGTTTTGGGTTCCGGCTCTTCATATCCTATGAACTTTGGATCACTTACTGGATCTGCCAATAGAGTTAGAACAATGGTGGAACCTGATTGGGCTGCGCCACTTACTGCTTCGATTAACTTCCCGGAAGTTCCATTGAGATTGAGTGCAAGCACAGGCGAGTTGGCAAATCAGAAAGATGCTTACTTCGGTGCAACATTCACTAGAACTGGCAGTTCGGTTGTGTATGATCAGTCGATGCAAGATGTGGTCTACCCGTTGGCAGGCGCAGCTAGCTCTTTTGTGGCAGACAACTCTGAAACAGAAACTTCTTGGTACTTCTCATTGGACGACGTTGTTGATGCAGATGGAACTGCAACCGCTTTGGGATCTGTCTTCTATCAGTCAGGCTCAAGAGCACTCGGAACTTCTGCTACTGCTATGTCAGGAACATACAAGGCAATCTTGGACAAAGGATTTGATCAGTTTACTGCTCCAATGTTTGGTGGGTTCAACGGTTTCAACATCTTTGAAAAGGAACCATTCCAGCAGTATGGAACTGATGCAGCAATCCCAGACAACGCTCCAGAAACAGAATACGCAATGGCATACTCTGTAAGAAAAGCAATCGATATGTTTGCTGATCCTGAGTTTGTTGAAGGTAATCTCTTAACTGCTCCGGGTATTGTTAACGAAGGTCTCACGACTCACATGATCAATACTTGCGAGGGACGTGGAGATGCTATGGCGATTATCGATCCTAAAGGTGGATACACGCCTGCTTCTGCGGACGCACGAACAGAAGAAAATAGAATTGCAACTAACCATGTAAGACAAGTTGTTGACAACATGACTGCTAGAGCATTGAACTCAAGCTACGGTGCAACTTACTACCCATGGGTTAGAATCAGCGATACAATCACAGGCGCAAGCTTGTGGGCACCACCTTCGGTTGCAGCTTTCGGTGCAATGTCGTTTAACGACAACCAAGCAGCACCATGGTTTGCACCAGCAGGATTTAACCGTGGAGGTCTCTCCGCAGGTGCAGCAGGTATCCCTGTAACAAACGTTAGAAGCAAGTTGACTTCGAAAGAAAGAGATTCGCTTTACGATGCAAACATCAACCCAATCGCTTCTTTCCCAAATGAAGGTATCGTAATCTTCGGTCAAAAGACCCTTCAGGTAACACCTTCTGCCTTGGATAGAATCAATGTTAGACGTTTGATGATCTTCGTGAAGAAAGAAATCTCTAGAATCGCAGCTAACTTGTTGTTCGAGCCAAACGTGCCAGCAACTTGGGCAAGATTTACAAGCCAAGTTAATCCTTTCTTGTTCGGCATTAAGAACGACTTCGGATTGGATGCTTTCAAAGTTGTCCTCGATGAAACAACAACTACGCCAGATCTTATTGATAGAAACGTTATCTACGCAAAGATCTTCTTGAAGCCAACTAAGGCTGTTGAGTTCTTCGCAATCGACTTTGTTATCACTAACTCCGGTGCGGGATTTGAGGATTAAAAAATAAAATAACCACTATTTATTAATAAAGGAAACCTAATACAATGGCAGACAAGAAATTTTGGGCAGACCCAACAACCTCACCAAAAAGAAAGTATAGATTTTTGCTTACTCTTCCTAATGCGGGAGCGAATGCGAGTTACCTCGTAACAAAGGTAACAAGACCTAGTTTCAACATCACAGAAGCTACCCATTCATACCTCAACCACACCTTTTACTTTCCCGGTCGTGTAGAGTGGCAAACGGTTTCCTTCTCTATTGTAGATCCGGTAGGTCCAGATGCTACTGGTCTTTTGATGGGTATTTTAGGTGCGGCTGGGTATCAGATCCCAGCAAACTTGGCAGCGAATGCTGGCGCTAGTTATGGAACAATGTCGAAAGCACAGGCAACTTCTGTAATGGGAATTGTCGAGCTTTCATCATTGGGTGCCAACGGAGAGCCTATTGATACATGGAAGATGCACAACTGCTGGATGAAGAATGTATCGATGGGAGACTACGACTACAGTGACGATTCTCTCGTAATGATGGATGTCGAACTTCGTTATGATTTTGCTACATATCTGGTAAGAACAGAGCAGTCATATCCTAACGCAGCAAATGCTCCAATCGGCTCTGGCTTGTCTAAGCTTACTGACCTTCAATAATAAAAAATATTTAAACTCTTTATTTAAAAGTGGTATACTTATTTATAAAGAGAGGTCTAAATGAGCATTAGAGATAATGAGAATAGATTCGGTGGACCATTGGCTCCTGACGAATCGCCCCCCACACAAGAACTAATCCAAGAAAAACCAAGTATGTCCTTTGTGGTAGCAACAGAGATTGTTGACTTACCATCCAAGGGGCAGTTTTATCCAGAGGGCTCTCCTCTGCACAATGTCGAGTCTTTGGAGATTCGTCACATGACTGCTAAGGATGAAGATATTCTGGTTAACAAATCCTATATTACAAAAGGGGTTGTATTAGATAGGCTTCTTCAAAGTGTATTGGTAGACAAGAATGTCAATGTTGATGATTTGCTTGTCGGCGACAAGAATGCGCTTTTGGTCGCTGCCAGAATTACTGGTTATGGTGCAGACTATAATACAAAGGTTCTTTGCCCTGCATGTGGTTCTATTTCAGAAAATACCTTTGATTTGGATGAGGTTGGAGTTACTGAAGCAGAAGCAGGTCTCTATGAGGCAGAGCAGACATCTAATGGAACTTTCCTTTTAACCCTTCCAAATTCTGGAGTTGAAGTTCAAGTTCGACCCTTTACCGGAAGAGATGAAAAGGCAATCACTAATACAAACAAAGTTAGAAAGAAAAACAAACTTCCTGAACTTGGATTGACAGATCAAATGAAAAAATACATTGTTTCTGTTAATGGCAGCGAAGACAGAAAAGACATTTCAAACTTTGTCGATGTAATGCCAGCTTTGGATTCAAGATACCTTAGAGGAGCTTACAAAGAGATTATCCCGAATGTTGACCTTGCCCAACATTTCGAGTGCCCAGAGTGCAGCCATGAGCAAGAAATGGAGGTACCGTTTAGCACTGACTTTTTTTGGCCTAAGTGATCAATACATTCAATCAGTTTATGAAGAACTGTTTTTGCTGAAGCATCACGGAGGCTGGAGTTTTATCGAAGCTTATAACTTGCCAATCATGATTAGACGGTGGTTTTTGACAAGATTGGAACAGCACTTCGAACAACAGAAAGAAGAGATAGAAAAAGCTAAAAGGAAATCTAGATAATAGACCAAGGACAAGATCTGTTTTTGGTCTTTTTTTTTACTATTTACAACTATTTATACTGGAGGATTGCCACTATGAGCACCATAAACGAAGAAAAAATGGCACCCATTGAGATTGACTTGTCATCAAATCAGCTTGATGAAATGTCTTTAAGGGTATTGGCAGGACAAATCGAGCTACTTCTTAAGTATATGTTCGGCGGACCACAAGCCTTTATACCAGTTAGACTAAGAGGGACAAACTCTCAGGTCTCTTCCTTTGCTAGGGCATTGGGAAATGAAAGAAGATACTTGAAAAGCTTTGAGAAACATGGGCTTTCAGACCCGAGAACATTGGGCAATAGACATAAGCTTGAAAGGGCAATTGCTAACTTTGAAAAAGAGACAGGCATGAAGTGGCCCTTCAAATAGAGATTAGTGTATGGCAGATGAAACAACCCCAGAACAGCAAGAGATAATCAACCAGCTTCTTGATAAAGCAAGAGAATCTTTGAAAGAGCAGGTGAAACTTCAGGCTGAAGTGAGCAGACTTAACGGAGAGCACATTACGCAAGCCGAACAGTTAGCTAATCAGTACAAGGAAGAACTGCGTTTACAACAAGAGTTAAACGAGATTATCTCAGCCACTTCTGACAAATCAGCGCAGATGGTTGATACATATAAGAACCAACTTTTTGAAGCTCAGAGGGTTGGAAGAATCACCCTAAACAACTACAACAATCAGATAGCGCTCTTAGATGAGATTAAATCACTTCAAGAAGAAAGAACAAGGCTTGTTTCAGAGGGAACTGATGAGGCTAGAGCAGAGCTTAAGGCTTTAAATCAAAGACTCGAACTAGTCAGGGAAAATGTACAAGAACAACAAAGACTTACAGCCGCAATGAACGACGGTGTTAGAGCAGGTGCCGGTCTTGTTGAATCTATGGGTAGCCTGATTAAGTTAACACCTGACTTAGATCAAGGGATTGTTGGTAGTTTAATACGATCTAGGAGCGAAACAGGAAGTTTTGACGCCGCAATACAAGGTGCTGTGTCTTCTCTCGGCGAGATGTTAGACTTTGGAAACTTGTTCTCGTTCTTTATTTCAAATACGACAGAACTAACTGTCAGGATGGATATGTTGACCACTTCGTTTGTAAAAACGACAGGTGCTTCTAGAGATTTCAACAATGAAATGGTCGCAACATTTAGGCAAGCATCACAGTTGGGCATTGGCTTACAAGATGCATCTGAGGCATTTCAAGACCTCTTTGTCAACTTCACAAAGTTCTCGACATTAGCTCCTCAGACTAGAGTGCAATTGGCTGCAACTGCCGCCGGTCTAGAAAAACTCGGAGTAGATACCAGAACAACAGGTGATAGTTTTGATTTTCTTGTTTCTGGATTGGGGATGGCAGTCTCCGAAGCCGAGTCTACACTTAAACGCTTTGCAGTAGAAGGAAGGCAGGCAGGAATCCCTCCACAAGTGCTGGCTCAACAGTTCACTGCACTGGAGCCTAAGCTCGCTGCTTTCGGTCGACAAGCTCCGGAAATCTTTATGAGAACCGCAAAGACAGCTAAATCTTTGGGTCTAGAAGTTGGAGAACTCGGACAAAACCTTTTCAGTCTTTCTGAAGGTTTGGATACGTTTGATCAAGCGGCAGATAAAGTTGCTTCTTTTAATCTTGTGATGGGTGGTTCTTTTGTCAATACTTTTGATTTAGTGATGGCAGCAGCCGAGGGTCCATTTGCTCAACTTGAAATGTTAAGAAGTGGCTTTGATGCCGCCGGAAAGTCTTTCGAAAACATGAACTTCTTCGAGCAAAAAATGCTTGCAGACAGTTTCGGTATTAGTATTGGAAATCTTCGTGCCATGATGGAAGGAACGCTGTCTCCACAAGAGGCGATGGTGTCTCAGGAAGAGCAGTTTGCCAACATGGTGTCAGAAGCTAGCAGTGCGGTTGACAAATTAAGTGCAGGAGTAGAACAGTTAGCTGCGTTCTTTGCGCCACTTTCAGAGTTTATGAACAGTGTTGCAGGGCAGTTCGCAGCAGTTGGCGCTGGCATTTCAGCAGTTGTTGCTGGAATCTCTGGCTTAATGAAGTTAAAGGCTTTTTACACCACTACTGGATCAGGGCTTCAAGCCATAGGTGCAGCCATGGGCTTTACTACAGCCCAGACTGTGGCTAGCACAGCGGCAACTGAAGCTAATACAAGTTCGATTGTAAGGAATGTGGCAGCACAAGAAGCAAAATATGTTTTTGATCAAAAAACTATGTCAATGGTGCCTATGCAAACCGCAGCACAAACCAGTCTAAACGCATCGATGGCAGCAGCAGCACCATCAGGAGCAGCCGGTTCTGCTGGGATAGCTTCAACTGGAGCCGCATCTGCTGCCGCAACAGTCCCGGTGACGACACTAAGCGGAGCATTTAAGGCTCTTGCTACATCAATGTTCCCTATCATCGCAATCGGTGCTGCCATATATGGAGCCTTTTCTTTATTCGGTGAGATATCCGATTTTATTAATGGAGCAAACAACGAAACAAGATTATTTGGCATGACACTCGGTGGAGTCGTAGGTGCTCTGGCAGGTTTCGCAGCGGGAGGTCCCATCGGCGCTTTGGCTGGCTTTGGAGTCGGTGTTGCGGCAGCAGGAGCCGCTATACCCAAGCCACAAAAAACAACCCCGGTTGGTCAAATTGGATTGACAGAGTTGTCTACAGGCAATATTGTAACTTCCTTAACAGGTCAAACAGGGATTCAAATGCCTGCAACATCAACTACGCCACAATCGTTCAGGGTAGGTGGAGACAATATTACTTCCTCATTTATTGCAGGAGAAGGACCCTCGCCTAGAGGAGAGTTTGTTCAGCCTATGAGTGTCATAAGAGCACAGGAATCTGGCAACTTAGCGACCACATTAAAGGAGACAGCAAACGCTCTAAGGGATACTAGAAAATCAGATGGAACATTCGAAAGAATGGTGCAAGTCCTCGAAAAAATAGCAGGTAATACAGAGCAGCCAACAGACCAAAGACCTATTGAGGTTGGTCTTAACATTGGAGGAAGACAGTTTCAAAAAGAAGTTGTGAGAGCAATGAATAGAGAACTGGGATAAGAATAGATGAATAACGCATTTACATCATATGTTAGAGGAAGAATACTATCCGTTATTGACCTTAAGGGAACGGGGGACTCTTTGGAGTTTAGATCTGGTTATGTTTCTAGCTTTCAAGATTCTTTTGGTGTATCTTACGGAGAAAAGCAAGCGTATGGGAATGCCGATCCAATCAGACCTTACGAGGGAACACCTAGATCTATGAGCGTTACCATACAACTGGTAGCAGAAAATATAAACTTTGCTAGATCAAATATGCAAAACTTATCTAAACTAGCACAGTTTTGTTATCCTTCGTATAGTGCAGAAGCCAAAGCAGGAGATATTGGATCGGAAATCAAGTTGACTAGTTTGCCAAAGGTTGCCATCAAGATGATGAACTTGATCGTGAACTCGACAAACAAACAGCACCTTCCGGGATATTTGTCAAATGTTAGTGTAGATTTTGATTTGGAAGATGGAGTGTTCGAGATTTCAAAAGAAGAAATCTATCCAAAGTATATAAAAGTTTCCTTTACATTCTTCCCAGACCACACTATAATTACAGGTCATGTGGACGGCTCTAATCAAACAGGAGAAGAGGATGCCGTTGATAGCTTTAGAACGTTCCCGTATGGAGTCGGGGGAAAGAAAGCATTTTCAACTCAAGGGGCATCAAAACCTGAGAATCAGGCACTGGCAGAAGCAGCCGATACTGCTGAAAGAGCAGCAATGCTAGAGAAACTGCAAAGACTCAGAGAACAAGAGCAAGGTCCACTTTTTAGACCCGGAACTGATGCGGCTGCCATGGCTCATGCGAGGAAACAATAAATGGCATCTAGATATAAAAATAGATCAGTAGCTAAAAATCAATCAAATAGATACAGAGCTATTCTAAAAAGAAGAGGTGTCTCTTCGGTCAATCAATACAGAACTCCGCAGTTGTTTTATCCTCCTCCGGAAGTTCGTGCTTCTATTAGAACAGTTAATCATGTTTGGACCTTGGGAGATCACTTCTATAAGTTAGCACACAAGTATTACGGAAACCCTTCATATTGGTGGGTTATCGGTTTTTATAATCAATTGCCCAATGAAGAGTTGCTAGAATATGGCGACATTATCAGAGTACCAATAAGTTTGGAGCAGGTTTTAGCAGCGATAGGATACTAAAATGAGTGATTCAAAAACGCTTGAAGCTGTTCAAGACAAGCTTTCTGGCAATCAAAGAGACAAGATTGACTTTATCCAAGCAGAACAAAATATCCTATATGGTGATCTGCATAGTTATGCTTACTTTGGGCGAGACCAAAATCTAAATGGATACAGTGCTCAGGGCTTCAAAATATATGAACACCCCAATTCCCCCCTAGTTCTTTCCGAGATCCGTGCAGCCAAAGGGTTGGACAAAATAACTTTTATTAGAAAAGGTAGATTGCTCGATGGAGAAATGACTCCTGTTATAAAAATGCAGAGAGTGTATAGAGATCCATTAGACAAATCTCAAATCTTAAGAACAGAAGCGGTCCCTTTAGATAACTTTTTCAATATCAAAAAGAAGATAAACGAAAACACAAGCAAGCAAGTTGAAAGAGCACAAGAGCTAAGAACTGCCAGTCCGGAAAGAAGAGAGGAGCTACTGAGGGCGCTTGATGGCTCTGGCGCAAACTATGAAAAGCTAAAGTATGGCTTAACTGGATTGGACTTTACTTTAAAAAATCAAAATCCTTTCGCTGCATCGAGAATGGTAGATGTAACTATACAGTTTACTTTAGAAAGTCTTTTGGCTTTTGATTACGCCCACGCCAACGGATTTAGTCTCAAGAATCTAATCACATTTTCGAAAGGAAGAACAACCAATCAAGAGGCATACGAGGGATATTCACTCAGGCTTGCGATTGGATATGACACATCCAATCATGAATACAATGATCTCAATCATGATCCAGAAACAACCAAGTATTTAAAAGAAGTCTCATCGGAAATAAACAATATATTGCTTGAGCTTGAATTGGTAGACTATGATATATCAGTTCAGGAAAATGATTCTTCTGTGCTCTTGACTTTAAACTACGTTTCTTTTATCGAAGACTTCAGCAAGAAAGCTGCTTTCGATATATTTGCTGGTAAGATCATGTCAAGTCAACAAATATCGGAAGATTTAGGCGGCAGAAACATAGCTACCAGCTTAAAACAAGATCTTGAAGTAATCCAGTCTAATCTGCCAGCGATTCAAGCTGCTCTCTCCGCTGCTAGGGGTTATAACCAAATAACGCAAACTTTAGAAAAACAAGGCATCACAACTCCAATGGCTGACTCTAGAGTTGATCCTTCAAAGCGAAAGCAATTAGAGGATTTTAAAAAAAGAGTTTATAAAGGAAACGCTGCTTATTCAACTGCTTTAGTGGCTCTTGCAAATGATACAGGTGCAGGCGTTAGGCAAGATCTTTTTGAAGATAATTCTAATGCTCCTAATATCGAAGCAATCCAAGAAGCCCTTACAGACATTGAATCAAAGTATTCAACTGCTAAAGCCGATTACGATAAAAAAATACAAGAGATTAATGATAGATTAATCTTTCAAAATAAAATAGCAAAATATAATATTATTCTAGAAAATATATTTAGAAGCAATAAAGTGTATGAAACTGAGTTGAAAACAAAAGATCTAGTTTTGTTTTCTAATGAAGCGACTGAAGAAATAAAAGCACTCATTCAACAAGAAGCAGAACTAGCTGCTCAATCAGTAACAGTACTAACTCCGGAAGCTGCTACTGAAGATTCATTAGCGAAAAGTCAAGCAGAAGTGCAAGGAGCAAAGGCAAAAGCAGCAAAGAACGCTTCAAAGAACATTAAAAAAACGGAAAACATAATTCAACAAGTGACAGCCAATGATGCTGCAAAAGCTGTAGCACAGCTAAAAAAGGCTATCGGCGATGGCTTTACTGAAGAAGATGAGTTGCGATCTTTCGTCAATGCTAGGCTTGCCGGGGGAGGACCCATATCAAAAGTTGGAGATACTTATAAGTTTTATTATGTATATCTTGGAGATATCATCGACGCAGCTTTGGCTAATGAATCAAATGGCACGATGTATGCAAAGATGAATGAAGCAAAGTTAGGTTTGATATTGGGCTCTATAACTGCACCAGATCCTCAAAGCAGCGATCCAAATAAAAAAGTCAATATTAATCTAGCTGACTTCCCGATAAGTTTGCAATATTTCTTGAGGTTTTTCAAAAAGAATATTGTAGAAAAAGACATCAACAAATACGATGTTACCAAGTTTCTTCAAGACTTGGCAACGCAGTTGATCAGCCCTGCAATTAACTCAAGAACAAACAACTTTGGCAAAAGCCATAAAGACCCAGTACAAGTAAAGATAACCACATTGCCCCTTGTCGGAGAATCAGATCCAACATTGTCATTTGGAGTAGATCCTGCTTATCTGGGAAGACCAAGCGACAACAGATATGGCACAAGATTTAACCTATCTAATCCAGAAAACATGAGATTTCTTCAAAAATATTCTGAAATAGAAACCGTAGATGTTTTGTCTGACAGTGCAAAAACGATTACTCCTTACAACTATTTCTACATGTATGGTACTAATGAAGTTGGTTTTTCTGTAGGCTCTTCGAATGTTTCGAAGGGAGTTAGTATAACAAACTTGCGAGCCCAAAGAGGAATCTATTCGTTTCTTCTAGGTGGTGCATACGACGCTATCGATCTAAGCTATTCTTTTCAGAAAGTTAAAAAGAATTATCAAACAGAAATGATGGCTGCACGGGCAATGGAAAAGGGAGAAGAATACAGAGAAGCTTGGAATCAATATGACTTGACAATAGAGATGGTAGGAAACGCTATATTTTATCCGGGAATGCATATTTATTCAACGGTAAACTTACCAGAGATTACTGGATATACAGACTCTGAAGAGTTGGTTAGTAGCCTTGGTCTTGAGGGTTATTATCTAGTTACAAATGTAGAAAACAAAATCGAAAAACAGTTTTGGACGACCACTATTACAGCAAAGTGGCAAAGCTCTACTGGAGGTATTGGCAAAGGAGATTCCAAGCCCTTGGCTACAAGGGACTTGAATAATCAAAACGACACACCATCCATCGAGGGAACTGGAGGATAGCTAAGTGACTTTTAAAAAATACGAAGACATTTCTTTATATGGGTCCACTGGGCTGTCATCAAAAGATCTTTTCAGGCAAAGAAGAGGATATGACGTTTTCTATCCTACAGCTACAGATCCACTGTTTCCAAAACCAATAAACTTCAGAGACAGTCAGCAATCTAGATATGGCGCAATGAGTTCGAATAAGGAATACATGATACCTGACACTGCTTACTTCAAGCAGTTGGTTGGAACCAAAGAGACACTGTTTGCTTTAAACTTTGTTGCAGATGCTTATGAAGAATTGTCTTTCTATATGAAAACCAAAGGCATTATAAAAATGATGGAAGACAGCGGCAGACTTAAAATGGACATGTCTGCAAAAAAAGCTTGGACAAATTCTGATGGAGTATTCTCTCAAATCCAAGAAGGGCTTTATGATTCTTTCAATGAAACATTTTTAGATATTCAAACCAGAGCCATGGTAAAAGACTTCGAAAGTTTCATGGATGTCTTCATGAACTTCTACCTAAACTTTCTAGAGTTTGACATTCCAGTCACCTACACAGGGATGCTTCAGTCTTCTTTTTACAATCCTATGTTCAGTGGATTGTGCATTGAGTTAGAAAACTTAGATCATGATAGTGATTATGAAAAGTTTGATAAGTATGTTAACAACAAGAACTTCAAAGAATATGCAACAGCAGCAGCTTCTTTTGGATTTATGCTTGATCAACATGCACCATGGAGACTTGTCGCCAACATAAACTCTCCGAGAATGAAGAAGTACATCGGAAACTACATTCGTCTATATCGGCTTTCAAGAGAAGGGCTAACTGAATACACAACGGTCCCTTACTTGGAAGATGGTTCGACCCATGCACACAAATATTTTATTGATGAAAATGGAAATGGGTTTACAGATTCGCATGGCTCACCAAAAAACATAACGAAAGAGCATTCTCATCAGATCATAAACTATAGAATAGTTCCATCTGCAACGCCAAAAGGAAATGATCCGAACGTTGGTATTGAGCCACACATCCATCAGCTACAGATTTTAAATACAACTCCATGGAGCAATGAAGATTTCTATAATGAATATTATTATAGAACCCAAGACATGGATATTGAAAATCTGAAAAACATGATGTTCGACTTTTATGAGAGGTTTGCAACTAATTTTCCTCAAGTCTCGATACCTAAGCCATGTCAAACATCAAAAGACATAAAAGATTTTTACAACACGAACTTCTTCTACGACCCACTTCAGGTTAGCAAAGTTTACAGAAACAAGATATCTAGAGAAGATTTTGATCAACAGTATGATGACTTGTTCTGGTACAAGACTTATTTCTTAGTTCGCTTAAGAGAACTTAAGCAAAACATATCCTCTGCGAAAGTAAAGAACAGTCTCGCAAAAATAGAGAATCTTTATTTAAATCTTGACAAAGAGTCTTCTTTAAGTTATATTCAACAATATTTGAAGCAATACTACTAGAAGGTCGCCTTGTTATTCCAAACCTTAGATGAAAAAGAAAAGTGCGTTGGCATTTATGTTGATGGCGAAATCTACAAAGACTTGCCCCAAGACGGCACAGCCACTTGGAAGTATGCCGCTTTTCTTCGTGAACTAGAGTTGGACTATGCCAACATATACTGCGAAGGAAAATCACTAGGCGAAGTCTGCCCCCCTGAACTAAAAGAAGATTATGATCGCATCTGGAAAAAGATGGGAGCATTCTACAAATCATTCATCACAGCAAAGGTATCTCTAAACGACCATTGCTTTTTTGATCTTGTGCCCGAGGGCTTCTTAAAAGAATTCTGTGCCATAAAAGACAAGATCACACAACATGTCCTTGAAACATATGAGCGACCTTATAACTATCAAAACTTGGTCGACATCACTAAGATAACCACTGACCTTAAGCACCAGAAACTAAACATTGATTTGTCTGTTCTCAACAACGAACTGTCAGACCAGCGAACTAAAGACTTCTACAAAAAGATAATGAGAACAGAGCCATACATAAAGTATAATGTATTCGGCACAAAGACAGGTAGACTAACAACAGAAAAGAATTCCTTCCCAATCCTAACCATGGATAAGAAGTTCAGAAAGATTATCAAACCAAACAACCAATGGCTAGTCGAACTAGACTACAATGCTGCTGAACTCAGGGTCATGCTTGGTCTGCTAGGGCAGAAGCAGCCCCATGGTGATATGCATGAGTACAACTCTTATGAACTCTTTGGTGGTAAGCTAACCAGAGATGAGGCAAAGAAGAGGATTTTTTCATGGCTTTACAATCCAAATGCCGAAGATGAGCAGCTAGCCAAGCTCTATGATAGGGAAGCTATTGTAAAGAGCTATTGGGACGGCAACACCGTAGAAACTACATATCATCGGAGAATCCCAAGCGACCACTATCATGCCCTCAACTACATACTCCAAAGTACTTGTAGTGATTTGATTTTAGACAAGGCTATAATCTTGTCCGAGATGCTAAAAGGAAAAAAGTCAAAGATAGCATTTATCATTCACGACAGTATTGTGATAGACTATGCTGAAGAGGACGGTGACTTTATCAACATGATTTATTGGGAGTTCCAAGACACGCCCTTTGGAAGATTCAGAACAAATGCCTGTGGTGGCAGAAACTATGGGAAAATGCAAAGACTATGGATATACTAATTGGACTAGGAAATGTTGGTTATAAGTTGACTAAAGCATTTTCAAAGCACCCACAATACAAAGCAATCACAATAGACCACGAAGAGGGCGCAACTATTCGTGTGCCAAAGTACGACCACCCAGAACAATACGAGCAGAACTTTCCCATGATTGGAAATCATCTTCGTGATGTCGAAGGTGAAATCCTGTTTATTGTATCGGGAGCTAGCATTATTTCTGGTGCTGCCCTCCGTGTCTTAGAGCAAATCCATGGCAAAGGTCCAATAAGTGTTTTATATATTCACCCAGATGTCGATACTCTATCTGAGACAAGAAGATTGCAAACTAATCTTGTTTTTGGAGTGTTGCAGCAATATGCTAGATCTGGCGTTTTTAAGCAGTTCTATGCGGTTGATAACCAGCAGATAGATAAAATCTTGGGTGGAGCACCGATTATGGGTTATTACGACAGTTTAAATGAAGTTATCGTAGCAACCATACACATGACAAATGTTTTCAACCATTCAAAGCCAGTGGTAGGAACTTTGTCTGACCCCAAAGATATCTGCCGAATCTCAACTTTCGGCATCCTAAATCCAGAAACAGGTGAAGAAAGTCCGTTTTTTTCTCTTGACAATGTTGTGGAAAAGCGTTATTATTACGCCATTCCCGAAGAGGAACTAAAAACAGATAAGACTTTGATGAATAAGATTATGACGCAAGTAAAAGATTCGCCACAAGAAAAAGACGTAAAAGTATCTTACGGCGTATTTTCCACTCAATACGCTGATAAATACGCTTATTTCATTGCGAGCACTTCTTTCGTACAAAATGAAAAAAGTTCTTGACTTTTGTTTTAACTTTGTTTATAGTTCGTTTATAACTTTTAGAAGGAGAGAAAATGGGTATTAATCTTGATAAAATGAAACAAAAACTTGCTGCTGCTCAAGGGAAAGGAGAGAAGAAGTCTGACTTCTGGCGTCCTCAAGAAGGAGAGAATGTAATTCGTATTCTGCCTTCTCCTGATGAAGATCCCTTCAAGGAGCATCATTTTCACTACAACCTTGGGAACCGTTCTGGTTTCCTTTGTCCGAAGCGCAACTTTGGGGATGATTGCCCTGTATGTAACTTTGCGACGAAACTCTTTAACGAGGGTTCTCCAGAGAGTGTACAACAGGCAAAAAGCCTCTTTGCTCGCCAGCGCTTCTTCTCACCTGTTCTGGTTCGTGGAGAAGAATCAGAGGGTGTAAAGGTCTGGGGTTATGGTAAGACCGTGTATGAAACCCTCCTCAGTCTGGTTCTCAACCCAGACTACGGCGACATTACCGACCCTGAAGACGGAACAGACCTTGTTCTGTCCTACGGAAAAGCTCCGGGTATGCTTTATCCACAAACGAAAGTACAGCCACGACGCAAATCCTCCCAATTGTGCGAAGACGGCGATGAAGCATGTCAAGAGATTGTAGCTTCCGTACCAGACCTTGACACTCTTTTTGAGCGAAAGTCTACTCAGGATGTACAAGGCATTCTGGATGAGTTCCTCAACGAAGGTGTTGATGCGGAGACTGAATCCTCCGAAACAACTAAGTATGCCTCCCCCACCATTGAGGCTTCCAACGACGTTGAGTCTGCTCTGAAAGAACTGGGCATGTGATGTATGGGGGGCGCAAGCCCCCCTACTTTTTTATAAGGAGATATTATGTCTAAAACAGGCAAGTTGTCTATGGCTGACATGCGTAAGCTTATCAATAAGCGAGCAGGTATGACCGTAGCACACAACTTAAACGAAGAGAATCCAACAGAAGTAAATGATTGGATTCCAACAGGGTCTAGATGGCTAGACTCTATTATATGTAAAGGACAACTGGCTGGTATTCCAGTCGGTAAAGTAACGGAGATTGCAGGTCTCGAAGCAACAGGTAAGTCATTCTTGGCTGCTCAAGTTGCGGCTAATGCTCAGAAGAAGGGAATCGATGTTATCTATTTCGACTCAGAGTCTGCTATCGACCCTTCTTTCTTGGAAAGGGCTGGTTGCGATGTTGATACTCTACTTTATGTTCAAGCTCAGTCTGTTGAATTTGTTCTTGAAACTATCGAAGATTTGTTGGCAAATAATGAAAATCGTATGCTTTTTATTTGGGACTCTCTGGCTCTTACACCTGCTATTTCCGATGTGGAAGGAGATTTCAATCCCCAATCTTCTATGGCTGTAAAGGCTAGGATCTTGGCTAAAGGTATGTCCAAGCTGACTGTGCCGATTGCCAACAGCCAATCAACCTTCTTGGTTTTGAACCAGTTGAAGAGTAACATTACCAGCCGCCCTGCCGAGGCTTTGACTACTCCATATGTCACTCCCGGCGGTAAGGCTATGATTTATGCTTACTCTCTTCGTATCTGGCTGACAGGTCGCAAGGCTAAGGCTGCTTACATCACTGATGAAAGCGGATTCCGCATCGGCTCTGAGGTCAAGGTCAAGTTGGAGAAGAGTAGGTTCGGGACACAAGGTCGACAATGCAACTTCAAGATCTTGTGGGGAACTGACGACATTGGCGTTCAGGACGACCAGAGTTTATTCGAAGCAATCAAAGGCTCAAAGTATATGAGTTCTGCTGGTGCTTGGTACTCTATGGAAATGGCTGATGGCAAAGTAGAAAAGTTCCAACCCTCCAAGTGGGAACAGAAGATGGCTGACCCTGCTTTCAAGCAGCGAGTTTATGAGATCATGGACGAAGAAGTCATTCAGAAGTTCGACCAACGATTAGGCAAAGCAGAAGACTTTTATGAAGAAAAGGATGAATAAATGAATACGACCTTCGTCTAAAAAAGGAACGGAGGTTATAATCATGAAAAAAGTCATCACTCTATCTTTATTTCTCGCACTCCTGTCAGGATGTGCCTTTGCCCACTCCCCCAAAAAACATTACGATCCTTATGAGTATTATGAGGAATATCATGTTATCTACCCCTCCTACAATTATATTATTGTTATCGATCACTTGAGGCATTCTCACAATGGTGGTTCAGTGCATAGCCACTACCACTATGACAAGTATCACGAGCACAAGAAGAAGCGGTTTACCAAGATTTACAAGAAGCACTACAAGAAGAAAGTTGTGAAAGGTAAAATCAAAACCAAGAAGTACAAAAAGAAAAAGCACAAGAAAAAATATTACCACCACCACTAAAAGTTCTTGACTTCCCCCCACCACTCTGTTAAAGTATTCCAAATCGTTAGAGACAAAAAGAGGCAAAAAGCCAAAATCAAACATAGTTATGTCTATCAAAAATAAAGGAGACCAAGACTATGGAAGATTTGGAAGCAGTAAGAGAGATCCTAGAAGAGAAAACTGAACTAATCCGTGAAGCATTCTATTATCTTTCTGCTCTTGAAGAAGGCAACTACACTGACTCTGACGACGAAGACAAATTAAATGAGGAACTAGACAAGCTCCTCAAAGAATTGGGAATCGAGTTAGAGTATGGCAAATAAGAAAAGAGCACTTCTCATTGATGCACTAAACCTTTTCATGAGAAACTATATTGTAGACCCCAGCCTGTCTACAAATGGTCAGCCCATTGGCGGCACAAAAGGTTTTATCAAATCACTACAGGCTGTCTGTCGGACAATCAACCCAGACCTAATCTTCGTAGCTTGGGACGGTGGCTCACAGAAACGAAAGAGCATCGACAAAAACTACAAGGCAGGAAGAAAACCAGTCCGACTAAACAGAGACATACACAACATGACTGCTGGCGAGCAGGAGGACAATAAGAACTGGCAACAGGAGCGGCTAATCGAATATCTAAACGAAATGCCAATCCTCCAGTCTTATGTTGAGAATGTGGAAGCCGACGACATTATTGCTTTGGCTTCCCAGTCTCAAGCCTTGTCCGAGTACCACAAGATTATTCTAAGTTCTGACAAAGACTTTATTCAGTTATGTGACGATACAACTATCTTGTATAGACCAATCCAGAAGGAAATCCTAAACAAGAAAAGGATCCTCGACCAGTTTGAGATCCACCCAACAAACTTCGCACTTGCGAGAGCAATAGCAGGGGACAAGAGTGATAACCTTCCCGGCATTGGTGGAGCAGGTTTGGCGACTGTATCCAAGCGATTTCCTTTCCTTTCCGAGGAGAAATCGTATACCATACAGGAGCTAGTTGACTTTGCCGAGGGTGTCGATAGCAAACTCAAGGTCTTCAAGAATGTTGTCGAGAAAAGAGACATAATCGAAAAGAACTACAAAATGATGCAGTTGTATGTTCCAAACATATCAGCCCAGAGTGCTCAGTACATTAGGCGAATGCTAAACAATCCAGAGTTCAACTTCAACAAATCTGGTGTGAGAGCAATGATGATTGAGGATGGCTTTGGAGTTTACGACTGGAACGACTTATTTACTTTATTCAAAAGGATATCCGTAGAGAGCAAAGGGGGATAACACATTGGACTTTTGGGACGACTTATCACCGCTGACGAAAGCCTCGTCAGCTTTTTTTGTTTTAGGTAAAGCAACAGGCTTTATGACATTTATTATGTATTTTGTTGATTTAGTGCTTGCAAAATGGATGCTAATGTTGTATGCTTCGTTTATTGGAATTAGTATCCTGCTTTCTTGTATTCAGATGTTTAGAACAAAGAAAGCAGATACAAAGCCCTCGTTGGAGCAGGTCCAAGCATGGGCTAGGGAATACAACCTATTGGAAGGAAAATGACGGAAAAAACTGATTTCTCAAGATTTGGTAAGACATTTCAGGATAAACTGACTTATCTTATCTTGACAGAAAGAGTGTTCGCAGACCAGATTGGAGAGGTGCTTGACTACAACTTCTTGGAGTTCAAGTATCTTCAGACGATTGTCAGGAGTGTTTACGAATATAAAGAGAAATACGAGGTTTATCCCTCGCTGAAGATTATGGCTACTCTGCTTCGTAGTGAGGTCGAAGACGAAGTTGTACGAGAGCAAGCCAAAGAATACTTGGTAAAAACTCTAAAAGACACTTCAATCATTGAGGACTGTGATTATGTAAAAGAGACTTCACTAGATTTCTGTAAGAAACAGAAACTAAAAGAAGCAATGATGAAATCAGTAAAGCTGCTCAACAACTCTTCTTTCGACGAGATTAGTAGTGTTATCAATGATGCTTTGAAACTGGGAACCGATGTGAACTTTGGTTACGACTACAAGCTAGACTTCGAAGAGAGATTCAAAATCAAACAACGAGATCCAGTCACAACTGGCTGGAAAGAGATTGACGGCATTTGTAAGGGCGGTCTTGGCAACGGAGAGTTGGGAGTGGTGATTGCCCCAACTGGTGCTGGTAAGTCTATGGCTCTGGTCCACCTTGGGTCACAAGCAGTCAAGCTTGGCAAGACAGTCATTCACTACAGTCTGGAAATGTCTGATACAGTTATTGGAACTCGCTATGATAGTTGTATCACCGGAGTGAAGCTTGGAGACATCTTCAGCTTCAAAGAGCAGATCTACGAAAACATCAAGGATATTGATGGAAATGTTATCATAAAAGAATATCCAACAAAATCAGCAACTACGGCGACAATCAAAAATCATTTGGAAAGAATTAAGTCTAGAGGCATAAGTATAGATATGATCATTGTTGATTATGCTGACCTTCTCAGACCGGTAACAACCAAGAGAACCAGCGAGAAAAGACATGATCTGGAGTCGATTTATGAAGAACTCCGAGGCATAGCTCAGGTCTTTGAGTGTCCTATCTGGACTGCCTCTCAAACAAACAGAAGTGGATTGAATGCCGAAGTAATCGATATGAGTTCCATTTCAGAAGCATATAATAAATGCTTCGTCGCAGACTTTATCTTTACGATTTCTAGGACTAAAGAACAAAAGGCAATGAACAAAGGGAATATGTATGTTGCCAAGAATAGAAATGGTCCTGATGGTATTCTGTTCCCAATAAAAATGGATACTTCAAATGTAAAGATAAAAGTAATGCCTATGGGGATTGCAGGCAACACAGTTGCTCCGACTGTAAAAACACAGAGCGAATCACTGAGATCAAAATATAAGAGGTTATAAGAATGACAGATAAACATAAAGTAGCAAGAGACATTTTATCGGACATCACAGTCCACATGAAGTATGCTCGCTATCTTCCTGAAGTGGAGAGGAGAGAAACTTGGAGTGAGATTGTCGATAGAAACAAGGAAATGCACCAGAAGAAGTTTCCACAACTAGCAGAAGAGATTGAGTCTGCTTACGAAATGGTGTACCAAAAGAAGGTACTTCCTTCTATGCGGTCAATGCAGTTTGGTGGCAAACCAATTGAAGTAGCACCAAACCGTATTTACAACTGTGCCTTCGCACCAATCGATGACTGGCGAGTATTCGGAGAGATTATGTTTCTTCTTCTCGGCGGAACTGGTGTAGGCTATAGTGTTCAGAAGCACCATGTAGAGAAACTCCCAGTAATCCAAAAGCCAAACTCAAAGCGAACCCGTCGCTTCTTAGTGAATGACTCTATCGAGGGCTGGGCAGATTCAGTCAAGGCTTTGGTTCGCTCTTACTTCCAAGGCGGTTCCAAGCTCCGCTTTGACTACTCAGACATTCGACCAAAGGGTGCTCGCCTTGTTACTTCTGGCGGTAAAGCCCCCGGACCACAGCCACTAAAAGAATGCCTTGTGAAACTGCAAGGTATGTTTGAAGCCAAGGAAAACGGCGACAAGCTTACCACTATCGAAGTTCACGATATGATTTGCCACATTGCCGATGCTGTGTTGGCTGGTGGTATCCGCCGTGCTGCCCTTATTTCCCTTTTCTCTGCTGACGACCAAGAAATGATTTCAGCCAAGACAGGGAACTGGTGGGAGACAGCACCACAAAGAGGTAGAGCAAACAACTCAGTTGTGCTCCTTCGTCATAGGATTACTAAAGAATACTTCCAAGATCTTTGGGAGCGAGTAAAAGAATCAGGTAGTGGAGAGCCGGGATTTTATTTCTCCAATGATAAAGACTGGGGAACGAATCCTTGTTGCTTGGATGGTGATACTCTTGTTTCTACTGATGCTGGGCTTATTACTATCCGTGATTTGGTTT